>SKDY01000955.1_pt1 | contig 20375 bp, 32 predicted proteins | sample 4826591 | NCBI WGS metagenome assembly SKDY01 (sample SAMN11008823, study PRJNA524170) | human gut metagenome | biome: Human fecal sample; material: Feces; isolation source: fecal sample from pouch patient p10, p22 | host: Homo sapiens | place: Israel: Tel-Aviv | collected 2016-06-15 | reverse complement strand
GAATTATATTGTCGTACTGCACGATTATAATCAGAAATAGCTTTTTGCATAGCTTCTTGAATACGCTCAATATCGCTGTTGGCGTCTCTTATATATTTTTCGACGTCTTTGCGATAAGACCGCATTTCATATGAGCTGGCAGTAGCCGGGTTATACGGCGCATTATACGACTTAAATTCAGGATAGCCGAAAATATCAAAATTGCTACCACCAAAAACCATTGCATGAGACGTCCCGGCCATTACTGTAAACAAGGCAATTAACAAAACTTTTTTCATTTTATTCACTCCTAGCGGTAAAATCCGGCATTTAAATACAAAACAAGATTATCCAATCGACTATCAACATCTGAAATATCATCATTAAGCGTTGATATTTCAGACTCATTAGAAGAAATTCGTTTATCTAAATTGCGAACACGCCAATCAAGTTCACTTATATCACTGGAATAACGCAGATAGGTTTACCATCATAGTAATGGATATACATCCTTTCGATTCAAATATTAAAGTTTCCCCCTCAACTCAACGACTTTCCCTAGGATCTGAACGGGAAGGTCGTTTATTTCTTCACTGGAGTAAAAGTGTGGCTCGTATACGTTTGGGTTGGTAGCGATAAGGGTAATACCTCTATCAGACTTACTGACTCGTTTAACGGTAGCCTCATCGCCGTTTACTAGGACAATTGCGATATCTCCGGAGTCCACGTCACTTTGACGCCTAACTATCACTACATCGCCCTCAAGCATCCGTGGCTCCATAGATCGGCCGCGAATCTGTAAGGCAAAAAACTCCCCCGTTGCCGCAAGCTCCGGTGTGATCTCTTCGTAATCTAGAATCTCCTCGACGGCTTCTAAGGGCACTCCCGCTACGACTCTGCCAAGTACGGGGATTTGGACTCCTTTGGGGTGAGTATTGTTGATTTTAATTTTCTGGGAAGGGTCAATGGATCTTAAAAGAACATCTAAATCCATTTCAAGCCCATCGGCAATAGCCTTCATGGTATCAATAGAAGGCACGATGGGTTTGTTTGAACGAGTGTTTTTGCCGCGTTCTATTAGTGATATATATGCCTTGCTCAATCCAACTCGTTTCCCAAACTCTTCCATACTCAGCCCATGGCTTTGGCGATATTCTCTAATTAAATCTCCTATATTCTCCATTAGATACCTCGCTTTCTATTAATCAGATTGTACAGCATGATAAACAAATTTACAAGATTTATGTTTAACATTGTTGACAATCATAGTTTATCATGTTAAACTTGTGACAATCAGAGGAGGTGAGTAGATGGGAATACCTAATCGGTTAAAAGAGGTAAGAGAAGCGGCCGGTCTAACCCAGGCCGAATTAGCTCATCAAGCACACGTAGCTAGAACAATTATTGTTGGAATAGAAAATGGTTCAATAAAGGTTGTTAGAACCAACACTTTAACTAAAATAGCTGATGCGCTTGACGAAAGACTATGTTCTATTTTTTTTACAGAATAAGTTTAACATGATAAACAAAATATAAGAAAAGGAGAAAAGAAAATGGAAGAAAAAGAAAAAGAGCTTCGTATGGACGAAGCTCCGTTTAACAGTAGGAAACACTTGAAACTGTTACATCTTTACATCGAGATTAGAGAGCGAATAGCAGAAACAACCAGGAAGTACCTTAGCGATATTGATGACGAGCAGGAACGCTTAAGCTTGTTATATTCCTTGGCTGACAAAGGTATTCGTGAAGAGCTACTGAAACTGGCTCGACACAACTTTAAATAGTGCTTCTAGGGTACGAAGAGAGGAAAGGAGGAGCGAGAACGGAAGATAAAGTAGCCTATCGCATATTGAGTCAACAAAGAATGGCAAAGCTTTTGCAGATTAATGACCAATTAGTAGAAGTATCCAGAAGAGGAACTTCAGGTCATAAAGAGCTGATTGACAGTTATATCAGCGCTGGTGAGGCACTCAATCGACTGATTATTGCTGAAGCGAAGATTCAAGAAGCAACATTATGATTTTCCCGGCTAACGCCTTGATGACATCTAAAGGAGCAGAAGAAACAGTTGAGGATAAAACCTTTTTAGTTTTATCCCAAACTGAGTTTGAACGAACGGCATCTAAATAATCGCAACCTGAAGCTGTGAGCCAATGTACCAGATATTGAGGGTATTGGCACCCCATGCAAGTTATGTCAGACGCTTGGATATAGCCGGATTCATGAAGGAGATAAAGGTGATAACAAATTTTGTCAAAATTATCAGTTAGTTGGAGAAATTCATTTGGTGAGATACGAGTAGAATCTGACTTTTCAATGAATAGTAATATTTCACGAATAAAATCAAGATCCCGTTTCACGGTCAATACCCTCTTTCTAAATAGTTTACTTGAGTATATCAAAAAGGAGCCGATAGACAATGATATTTAAAAGCAAGAGAACGGAAGTAAAAGTAATATTTAATATGAAAAAAATCCCGACATCAACGAGAGACAGGCTAATTAAAAATTTACTTAATTTCTTTGAGGAGTGCGAAAAAGAACACAAAGGGGTACATTTTACCCTGACTTTGCTAATGCATATTTAGAAAAGTTTACGAAGAAAACATTATAGAAAGGATATCACTACCCTCAACGTTGAGAATGTTATCTCCTACGAAAATGTGGGTACCAGCACTTACCATTAATGAATCATATTCAGTAATGTGTTTTCCCGGAGTATCATCAGAAACCATTTGATTAATAAATTTTAAATTCAAAACCAGATGTGTATCGCCATTTTTTAATTTAATCAATGCATTCATTGGGATCACAACCTTTCAGCATGCGTCTACTTACGGGGGAAATGGTAAATCAATTTAAATAAGGAACTCTCCGCTCTGTTACAACTGGGGCCTTACAGGTCTCTAGGGGTTTTTAAGACATAAACATTAAACCTCCAGTTAGGCTCGGAGTGGATTGTATTTTCAATGGGCCTGGACCGAAAGCCGCAGAGCTCCATGGCTTCGGTGAAGCACCGGGAGGTGATGCGTTCCTCAGAGCGCACTGTGCGAATAAACGGCTGCATAAGCCTGTACGCAGATACGTAAGGGTTTATGCTGGGGCGAACCGTGAAGTGCGATTTGATGTATTTAATCAAGGCATCCTGCATTTCAGGGGATAAATCCCTAAAGTGGTAAACCCTTACCACCATAACCACCTCCCATACGGGTATTATACCGTGAAACCATAGCGATTTACAAAATGAAAGGAGATAAAAAGGATGGAAAAAACTAATTTTATTGATTATCTTCGCTCGATGTTGACAGATGACCAGATTGACGTATTAGCCCGGAACTTGGGAAAAAGCCATATCAGTTTTTATGGCCCCGGTTTAGGCAAGACAAAGCTGGTAGAAACCCTGCGTAACGCATGGTTCAAAAACGTCTACGCTCCCGAGGATTGCGAATCTATTCGTTCGGGGTGTATGGCGGTCTGCAATCATGAAGGCGCCATTGCTTTGTGCATGAAAAAAGAATCGTTCTGCACGCCTTTACCGAACGATTCTTTTTCTAGAAATGAGATTACTTCAAGTCTCGAGGTTTTTTTAAAACGTAAACGTTAAAACGCCAATTAGAGTTAGGCGTTACTACGTCGCCGATTGTCATCGCCACAACGGCGGTATTACTGATTAGCGAATTAAAGAGAGGAGATTAAAACATGAAAATCAACGTAACTGTAAACACAGATAATGAAAAGGCCATTAATAAAGCCGTTGAAATGCTCAAAAGAATAGAGAAAGCGTACGACGTAGAGTGCACACTTTCTCTGAATCTGATGACTAGAAATCTCTACAACAGCTCATCAAGTTTGTAGTACACATAGGAGTCGTCGAGGGTTTTCAACGCCTCTTGTGATGCGTGTTTAGCTTGAAGATGATCACGGATTTCTTCAAAGTTTTTATGTTTAGGAAAATCCGGGTCTCGTAGCGCATCTTGTGCTAAATCGCCAATGGGCCTATCAACGCCCCTGAACAAAACTAACCACTCATAAAACGACAATGCAGGTGTTTTTTTCAACTTGATCACCTCCGTATACCCAATAGTGTACCCCATAACGAATCACAAAGCTATATTTAAGGCTATCAGATATTAAAAAGGAGGCCTAATAATGTGAAAGAGAAAAAAGACGTTATGTCTGTAAAAGATGTATCGGAATACTACGGAGTATCTCAATCAGCTATATATAGGCTAAGAGACGAAAATAAGCTCCACCAGTTGCCACTACCCGGCGTAAAGTTTGGCCGCCAAGAAGTAGAGGCCTTAGCCGGGATACAGTGGGAGTATTCGGCAACCGGATACAGGCGGCTAAAAGAAGAAAACTGCCGCCTGGAAGCGGAAAACGAAACCCTTAAAAAGAAAATTAAAAAAATCACCAGTGAGCTGTTGGTGATAAGTGGAGACCTATAAAATGGAACCTTTAAAAATAAAGATAAAAAAGACTCACGACCAGGCCCGATTACCCCTTATTACGAAAGGGAACGCCTGCTTCGACTTCTACGCACTGGAAGACACGGAGATCAGGTCTATGCATAAAGGCCCGGCAACACTTGTAAGGACAGGACTTGCCTTTGAAATTCCTGAAGGCTACCACATGAAGCTTTTCATGCGAAGTAGCTATGGAGCGAAAAAGAAAATATTCCTTGCCAACTGCGTCGGGATTATCGATAGCAGCTATCGAGGAGAAGTAAGAGGAATCTTCAAGGCGGCAACAGGAAGAGATTCAACGAAATGGATACGAGCCGGGGAGCGATTCATGCAGGGACTAATCGAAAAGAACATCCCCGTAGAGTTTGAAGAAGTAAACGAATTAAGCCAAACCGAGCGCGGCGAAAGCGGATTCGGGAGCACCGGAGAATAAGGAGGAAACTGAAATTGTAAATACACTGGTAACTATTACGTGCGCGATTGTAATTGCCTGGGCGTTATGGATAGCGCTCGACATAATTCAAAAAGGAGGTAAGCGTTGAAAGCGGTAACCCTACAAAAGCCGCCTGATTGGGTTAACAGGCGGTACTACGAAATCAGAAACAGGCCGGTAAAAAATCCCGAAAGCATCCGGTTCATTTATAAAGACGCCATAGAAGTTATCTTTGGCGCAATAATAGCCTATTTGTTTATAGTAGTTCTCGCTGTGATGTAAAGGTGTAATGAGATGAATTGCGAGAACTGCCCTAATAAAGATTATTGTATCCCCGATGAATGCGTAGAAAAATGGCCGCTCCCTGCAGCATTAGGAAGCGACCAAAGCAAAGGAATATAAGAGGATACAAATATTATAGCACAAAGGAGAATGTATATGAAATATGTAGGTGTGACACACAACTTTAACGACGTGGATTATACGGACATTACGAGGTTCAGTATAGGAAACATATACTGGTTCAAGTTCTATGAAGATGACCTCGGGCCGTTAGATGACGTTAGCATCGGGCAATACGTAGTCGTAGACACATGCCGGGGCCTAGCCGTCGGCCGTATTGTTAAGAAGTCGGACGGGGGTATTAACTTAGCACTTAACGCGGGCATGAGCGAGGAGGACGTAACTCGTCAAGTTGTAGACGTCGTGAACATCGAGCATATAGTAGCTCGCAATAAACTTATTAAAGAGGTCGGTAAAGCCGAAAAAGCTATGTGCGACTGGATTAACAAGAACAGCATAGAAGACGTATACGCCATTCTTGCGGATCAGTCGGTTGAGTTTAAAGACTTGCTTTATGCTCGCGACCAATTAGTTAAGAAACTTGAAGCTGAAAAATAGGAGGATAAGATATGTTAAAAATCACCTTTGAAGGAAACGCGAAATCAGTAATGTTTGAAATGAAAGCTCTCGTAAACGCGTTAAGTACTAATGGGAAGGAAGCAAAGGAAGTCTTTACGCCGGTACCTGAATCGGCCGTAGAAATGCCGAAGAACTGGACGACTCAGGACGTACAGCCCGAAGAACCGAAACAAGAAGAAGCTAAACCTGCGGAAGAAGCTATCCCCATGGAAGATCCGATGGCAGCCGTACCCATTGCCGCCGTCAAAGAATATAAATTAGAAGAGCTGCAAGTAGCGATGCAGCCCTTCATCAATACAAAACTTGCGGAACTTCAAGCCCTTCTTGCTAAGTACAAAGTTGCGAGCCTGGTCGACCTTCCGAAAGACCAATATGGCGTATTTGCAGCTGATTTACGGGCATTGGGGGCGCAAATCTAATGCCGACACAACACGCGTTATTATCCGCAAGTAGCGCGCACCGGTGGCTGCACTGCACCGGTAGCCCGCTTCTTGAAAAAGAATTCCCTGATACTACATCGGTTTATGCACAAGAGGGCACGCTTGCGCACGAGCTTTGCGAGTTAAAACTCAAGAAGTATACGACCGTAATGCCTAAGGGAGCGTATACAAGAGTGCACAACAAAATAATGAAGTCTGAGCTGTGGCAGAACGAGATGGAAGGCACGTCTGAGACATACCTCGAGTACGTCAAGAGTATCATGCTGGCGTGCGAAATAGCCCCTGCTGTACTTATCGAAAAAAGGGTCGACTTTAGCCGATACGTTTCCGAGGGCTTTGGAACAGCCGACTGTTTAATATTAGCCGGCGATACGCTGCACGTTATTGATTACAAACATGGTAAGGGTGTTGTGGTCGATGCGGACCACAATCCGCAGATGATGCTCTACGCTCTAGGCGCTATGAACGAGTTGTCATTATTGTACCGCTTCAAATCGGTCCATATGGTTATCGTACAGCCTCGAGTTAACAACATATCAGAGTTCACGATGACCGCTGATGAGCTCGTCGAGTGGGGCGAGTCAGTCGTAAAGCCGAAGGCCGAAGCAGCCATATCAGGCAACGGAACGTTTGAAGCGGGTGATTGGTGCCGCTTCTGTAGAGCAAAGCAGCAGTGCAAGACGCGGTACGAGTCGAACGACTCATTATATCCTGAGCTATCTGAACGACACGACCCGAGACTTATTACACTTAAGGAACTTGGTGAATATCTAAAGCGAGGAAAGGATATGGCTGCCTGGCTCGAAGATATGAGGGAGTATGCTCTATCCGAGTCGTTGGCCGGTGCAGATGTACCGGGATGGAAAGCAGTTGAAGGTCGGGGCAGTCGAGCATTTACCGATACAGACGAGGCGGTCGATACTCTCATCAAGAACGGCATCGACGAAAGCGTTCTCTACGAACGCCGAGTGCTCACCTTGGCACAGATGGAAAAGGCCGTCGGTAAGAAGGCCTTTGGCGAATTGGTCGGCGACCTTGTCGTGAAGAACCCCGGTAAGCCGACACTTGTTGAAGAATCGGACAAGCGTCCGAAGATAACCAATCAGCCGACAGCGGCTGACGTATTTAATTCTTAATTCATGGAGGTATCTATTATGTTTACACCGAAAGCAACCGAAGTATTACTCAAGAATGTTCGTCTGTCTTATGTTCATATCATGGAGCCGCACACGGCCCCGAATCAGACAAAGCCGAAGTACTCGACTATGATTCTCTTACCGAAGAGCGATGTTGCCCAGAAGCAAGCTATCGACGCAGCCATTGCCGCCGCTGTTGAAGAAGGTCGACAGAAGTACGGCGCGAAGAGTGTGCCGGCGAAGCCGAAAACGCCCGTATGGGACGGTGACGGCTACACTCAAAATGGTAAAGAGTTCGGTCCTGAAGCGAAGGGACACTGGGTCTTTACCGCATGGCAAGACCCCAAGTATAAGGTTGAAGTTGTTGATATGACGGGTGCACCGATTACCGATCATACGCAAGTTTACTCGGGCATGTACGCCAATGTTCTTGTGACGTTCTATTACTACGATAACCAGTCACAAGGCATTGCGTGCAGCTTAGGACCTGTTCAAAAAGTCCGCGACGGCGAAGCGCTTGGGGGAGCCCCCGCTTCTGCAGCATCCGTATTCGGAGCCCCTCAAGGAAGCGCTGCCAATGTATACGGCGGTGCAGACGCTGCTCCGCAGGTTAATCCTATCACCGGTCAACCGATGTAGGCCCGTATGAGGCACTTAAACATAGACATAGAAACGTATTCGCCGAACGATATCTCGTTCGGCGTTTACAAATATTCCGAATCCGAAGAATTCGAGATATTACTATTCTCATACGCCTATGATTTCGGCGAGGTCCACGTTGTAGACCTTGCGTCAGGCGAGAAGATACCTGATGACGTAGTCCTCGACCTTAGGAGAGACGAAGTCATAAAGCACGCCTACAATGCACAGTTCGAGATAACGTGCCTCAATCGTGCCGGGTATCAGACCTTCATCGACCAGTGGCGGTGCACGATGATTCACGGCGCGTATCTGGGCTATCCGATGGGCCTGGCAAAACTCGGTAAGGCTTTGGGGCTTACTCAAGACAAGATGAAGGATAAAGCAGGGGCAGCACTTATACGGTACTTCTCTGTGCCGTGCAAGCCGACGAAGAAGAACGGCGGCCGCACGCGTAACCTGCCTAAGCATGACCCTGACAAGTGGGCGGCGTATATCGCCTACAACAAGCAGGACGTTGTCACCGAGATGGAATGCTACAGGAGATTATCCGCGTTCCCTGTCCCTGAAGAAGTCGAAAAACAATGGCAAATCGATATTCGTATGAACGCTACGGGTGTCAGCATCGACCGACAGCTTGTAGACGGAGCCCTTACAATCGACGAAGAGAACAAAAAGGTACTTCTTGAGGAGGCCTATGAGCTTACAGGCCTTAGCAATCCGAACAGTCGTAACCAACTGCTCGACTGGCTCAACTCCAACACGAATCTTGAGCTCGAGAAGCTTACGAAGGATTCAGTGGCGGCAGCCATGACAGACGCCGATGACCTGGCGAAGAAGGTCCTCACCATTCGTAAGAAACTTGCCAAGTCGTCCGTATCGAAGTACGAGATGATGGCAAGCGCCACAGGTCAAGACGGCCGCCTACGTGGCACGCTCCAGTTCTACGGGGCGAACCGAACGGGACGATGGGCGGGGCGGCTCTTACAAGTGCAGAACCTGCCGAGGAATTATATAGTGAACCTCGACATCGCTCGTGACCTCGTCAAGAAGTCGGACCGAGTAGGCCTGGGGCTCTTATTCGGAGACGTCTCCGATACGCTCTCACAGCTCATCAGAACGGCTATAGTCGCTAAGGAAGGATATACATTATGTGTAGCTGACTTCTCTGCGATTGAGGCTCGTGTCATCGCCTGGCTGTCAGGCGAGACATGGCGGCAAAAGGTCTTTGCTGAAGGGGGCGATATCTACTGTGCGTCCGCTTCTTCGATGTTCGGGGTTCCCGTTGTGAAGCACGGTGTGAACGGTCATCTGCGGCAGAAGGGTAAGGTCGCGGAACTGGCTCTCGGCTATTGCGGCGGGGTCAACGCTTTGAAGGCTATGGGAGCCCTCGACATGGGTCTTTCGGAAGAAGAGCTACCGAATATCGTAGCGCTCTGGCGACAAGCGTCTCCGAAGATTAAAGAGCTCTGGTACACGGTCGAAAAGGCTGCTGTGTACACGGTCACAACAGGCAATCCGATGACGCTTGACCACGGTATCACCTTCCGTCTTGAGGTCGACCCGTTCTACGGCTATCGGTATATGACGATTGAACTACCGTCGGGGCGTAAGCTCTTCTATCCGGATCCGCACATCAAGCTGAACAACTTCGACAAAGAAGCGGTACACTTCAAGACTCAGCTTAATAACGCCTGGGTAACGGAGTCGACGTACGGCGGTAAGCTCGTCGAAAACATCACACAGGCCGTCGCTCGTGACTGCTTAGCTCTTACACTGACACGGTTATCAGGCAACGGCCTTCCGGCTATTATGCACATCCATGACGAAGCGGTTATCGAGGTGCCGAAGGACGAGGCAGACGAGTATCTGGATATCGTCGAGAAGACGTTTGCGCTTCCGATACCGTGGGCTGAAGGACTAGTGCTTACGGCGGCGGGCTTTACCAATGATTACTACATGAAGGATTGATAGTGATGAATAACGACAAAAAAATATCAATCAGCATAGGGGCAAGCCGGTGGTCGGTACAGTGGACGCAAACGACGATGCTCTGGTCCGAATTATGTACTAGGCTAAAGGCCCCCGTACGAACGAAAGAGACGGTCGAAGAGTACCACAAGATGAAGAAGGCCGACCAGGGCAAGCTCAAGGATATCGGGGGCTTCGTCGGGGGTACCCTTAAGGGGCTTCAACGCAAGGCGATTAACGTGACAGGTCGTGACCTCATTACGCTTGACCTTGACGCCATTAAGCCCGGTGACACGGACCATGTCGTGCGTACGGTTGATAGTCTCGGCATGGCGTACGCTATCTACTCAACGAGGTCCCATACGGAGCACCGTCCGAGGCTACGAGTGGTCGTACCGACGGATCGAACGATGACCGTTGATGAATACGAACCGATAGCCCGTAAACTGGCGTCTCTCATCGGTATCGGTATGTGCGACGGCACTACGTTTGAGGCATCCAGGCTTATGTACTGGCCGAGTTGCCCGAAAGACGCGCAGTACGTCTACGTTGTCGGCGATAAACGCTTCCTCTCAGCAGACGGCATGCTGGGGCTATACGAGGATTGGCACGACATTCGGTCCTGGCCGCAAGTGCCGGGACACGAGGCGTCACAGCGTGAACGGCAGCTCTTGTCGAAGCAAGGCGATCCGAAGACGAAGCACGGTATTGTCGGAGCGTTCTGCCGAGTCTATGGCATCCGTGAGGCCCTCGACGAGTATTTACCGCACGCCTATGTAGAAGTAGAGGGCTCATCGGACCGTCTGACCTTTGCGACGGGCTCTACCGTAGCCGGGGCGGTTATCTACGACGATGACCAATTCTTATATAGTCACCATAACACGGACCCGTGCGGCGGTCAGCTCGTGAACGCTTTTGACCTGGTGCGGCTTCACAAGTTCCACGACCTCGACGAGACAGCCAAAGACGGCACGCCCGTACATAAGCTGCCGTCTTATACCGCTATGAGTAAGCTTGCGATGCAAGACACGGCCGTTGTAGCCGAATTAAACGCCGCCAGGGCCCAAGAGTCGGCGCAGAACGTCTTCGCCGACCTTATTAGCCAAGAAGAAAAGGGCAAGCAAGAGATTACGGACCTTGCGCCGAACGCGCTCACTGATGTCGAATGGATGAAGACTTCGACGCTTAAGTATGACGACAATGGACGAGTCAAACCGACACTTGACAATATGCTGAAAATCCTCGTGCACGACCAAGCTCTTTCGGGGCGAATCGCCTTTGACCGTTTCGCGTCAAGGTACGTGGCCAAAGGGGCGCTACCGTGGAACATGCAGCCGGGTACGAGGCTTTGGACGGATGCCGATGACGCAGGCTTGCGATGGTACTTAGAGAATAAATATGAGGTGACCGGTAGAGATAAGGTGCAGGACGCGATGATCATGTGTGCTGAACAAAATGGGTTTAATGAAGTCCTGGACTATCTTAATTCGCTAACTTGGGATGGTGTTCCGAGACTCGATATGCTGTTTATTGATTATCTCGGGGCAGAAGATAACATCTACACTCGTGCGGTTGCCCGTAAATCCCTCACAGCAGCTGTAGCACGGGCTTTTGAGCCCGGGTGCAAGTATGACACCATGCCGATATTAATTGGCCGTCAGGGAGCCGGTAAGAGTACCCTAATCCGCACGATGGGTAAGAAGTGGTACGCTGACGGCTTATCAACTTTTGAAGGTAAAGAGGCTGCAGAAAATATTCAGGGCAAATGGATTATCGAAGCCGGTGAAATGGCAGGGTATACAAGAGCCGAAGAGAACGCATCAAAGCAATTCTTATCGCGGCAAGTAGACGTGTTTCGCCAGGCGTACGGTAGGCGAACACAAGAGTACCCCAGACGCTGCGTATTTTTCGGAAGTTCTAATCAGTATGAGTTTTTAAAGGATATTACCGGTAATCGTCGCTTTTGGCCCATAGATATCGAGGCGCAGAAGCCTATGAAGAACGTATATGTGAATCTTCCTGGTGAAGTAGACCAAATCTGGGCGGAGGCCGTCGTAAGGTACAAGAATGGTGAGTCACTCATTATCGAAGACAATGAAGACGTGTTGAGATTGGCGGAAACGGCGAGAGAAACGCATATGGAGTCTAATTCTAAGCAAGGACTTATCAATGAGTTCTTATTACAAAAAGTACCGAAAAACTGGAACACGATGAGCCGATCGGCCAGACGTACGTACCTAACCATGGGCAGCCATACCCCGAATGAGGATCTTGAATACAGAGACCGTATATGTGCGGTAGAGGTCTGGTACGAATGCTTTGGCCAAGACCCGGCGCGAATGAAGAAAGTCGATACCCGGGAGATAAATCAAATTCTGATGGACTCCCTGTATACAGAGGGTGGAAGTAAAGTTATGAGATTTGGAGAGTATGGAAAACAGCGCGGGTTTAAAGTCAATCAAGAAAAAGCGGAAAAGGCAGTTTAATTTATATCGGGATGCGTCAACATTCTACCGTCAACATGTTAGAAAAGCGTCAACATTCTACCCGATTTTGTCAACATTCTCAGGAAAATGTTGACAGAGGTATGTCAACAAACTTTTAGAATGTTGACACCTAATGTTGCCGCATAGAACTAGTGTTTATCTATATTTATAGGACTTGTAAACAATGTCAACATTTATTTTAAAAGGTATAAAAAGTAAGTAATTAAAGGATATATATCGTCCTTTACGCCCTTAAATACGGGCAAGTGTACGGGCGCGCGCGTGTGCGCAAAATATGCGCGCGATTATACAACAAACGGAAAGGAGTGTCAATAGGAAAATGCTGGAAAGAGACATAGAGAAAAAATTAGTGGCAGGTGTGAAAAAGCTGGGCGGTCAGGCTTATAAATTTGTATCGCCGGGAAACATCGGAGTCCCTGACCGAATCGTCATATGGCCCGACGGCAGTATCGAATTCATCGAGCTTAAAGCAGCAAAAGGGCAGCTGTCGAAAACACAGGCCACACAGATTGCCCGATTGCAAGCGATGGAGTGCAACGTGCATATCCTGTACGGCATGGACGCCGTGAATGCGTATCTCAATGTGAGGTCAATGAAACATGGAGTTTAAGCCGCATCCGTATCAAGCCTATTGCATTGATAGGGTTATCAAGCAGCCGAAGATAGGGCTCTTCCTAGATATGGGCTTAGGCAAGACAATCATCACGTTACAGGCAATATACGAACTAAAGTATAACCGCTTCGCCGTGCAGAAGATTTTAATCATCGCCCCGAAGAAGGTAGCCGAAGCGACATGGCAACGAGAAGCACGAAAGTGGGACGGAGTTGGAATCCTTCGAATTTCAACGGTCCTGGGGAGCCTTAGTAAGAGGGTAAAAGCCTTAAACACACCGGCTGATATCTACATCATTAATCGGGATAATGTGACCTGGCTGGTAGACTACTACAAGAATGACTGGCCTTTTGATATGGTAGTGGCCGATGAGTCCAGCAGCTTTAAAAACCATGCGGCAAAACGATTCAAGTCGTTAGCCCATATGTATAATCACATCAAACGGATGGTACTTCTTACGGGAACGCCTACACCTAAAGGGTTGATTGACCTGTGGGCGCAAATATATTTGCTGGATCGAGGGCAGTCCCTGGGACGAACATACATGAGCTTTAGGGAGCATTACTTTATACCCGATCAGCGGTCACAGACGGTTATCTATAGCTACAAACCTAAAGACACCGCTGAAAACGACGTGCTTAGAGCCATATCTCATCTGTGTGTGTCCATGAAATCGGAAGACTACCTGACGCTACCGCCTGTTATTGAAGATATCGTACCGGTGCAACTATCACCGAAGGCACAACGAGATTATGACGAGATGGAGACACGGATGGTACTGGAGCTTGTCGAAAGCGGCGAAGAAATTACAGCCGTATCGGCGGCAGCGCTATCAACGAAATTACAGCAGTTGGCAAACGGTGCGGTATACGATGAGCTTCGCAACGTACATGAGATACACGATTGCAAGATTGAAGCGTTTAAGGAACTGATTGAACAGTTATCCGGAAAGCCGGCGCTGGTGTTTTATAACTTCAAGCATGACCTTGAGCGGTTGAAAGCGGCACTGGACAAGTCGGGGCTTGTCGTAAAGGAGTTAAAAGGCGCCACGGAAGAGCGAGAATGGAACGAAGGAAAGATTGATGTACTCTTGGCGCACCCCGCCAGTACAGCATACGGCCTTAATCTTCAAGACGGCGGGAATCACGTTATATGGTTCGGGTTGAATTGGAGCCTTGAATTATATCAGCAGGCAAATAAGCGGCTTCACCGCCAGGGCCAAAAGGAGAAGGTCATCATTCATCATCTCATCAGTATCGGCACCCGAGATGAAGATATGATGGAAGCATTAAATCGAAAGGCCGACGCACAAGAATATGTGCTACAGAGTCTAAAGGCAAGAATTGATAAAGTGAAAGGAGCACAGAGTCATGGATAAAGTACAAAAGAAATTGGTACAGGGCGTATTCAAAATATGGGAAGCGGCCCAAAAAGACGACGGGCGGTTCCACATTCAAGACATCCCTGACGTAGGCCTTGTAGCCACGTCATCGCATGTCCTTATACGGCTACCGAAGGATTGCCCGCATCCGTTTAGAGCAGACGAAAAGGAAGGTCGAATAGCAGATGCCATGAAAGACTATTTGACTAATGATGATGGTGTAATGGCCTTTGACACCGGAGACATGAGCACTTTCGGCCGGAACAAGGTCGTAAAGAAAATCGCTTACGGTACAGACGGTAAGTCGGTCTTCGTGGCTAAGTCTTTATACGCCCTTACGCCGCCTTCAGTGGATCATCTTGACCTGTATAAGGGCCGCATGATTCGAGTATATGTAGAAGGTGAAGAGCTGCCGGTAATGGGTATCACCGTATACCGAGATTTGGGGGATAGATAATGACGACGATATCAAGAAGCCCTATAAACGGACAGATTGAAGCTGACGATATTAAGAACCCGGACCATTACACCTGGCGAGGTCGTGAGTGCGAAGAGATTATAGGAGATATTACGCAAGGTACAGAAGGCAAGGAAGCCTACTATCTCGGGGCTGTTGTGAAGTACTTGTACAGGTACCCGAAGAAAGGTACGCCTTTAAAAGATTTGCAGAAAGCCAAACAGTACATTGACATGTTGATGGTCCTGAAAGGAAACGCTGATGATTAGGAATACTAAAAATCTTATCGAATTTTGGCTTCTGTGCGGTCTTACTGTAGCCGTTAGTATAATTGTAGCCTTGGCCATAGCAAACGCGTTATGGACGTATATTAACGAAGAATTATCGATATTGGATGTAGTAGTCGCCACGATTGGACTTGCTGTTGAAATATTAACCCTAAAATTTGTGTTGTGGATAACAAAATAAGGAGAGAAAAACATGGAAAACAAATTACTGCAATTAAAAGAAGCGGAGCTTTGTGCTACCGAGATAGTCATAAAGATATCTGCTACAGCCATTGCCATTGCAAGATGCGAGATTGAGACGGATAGCGCAGGTGCGATAAAAGAAACGATAGGGGTCCTTCACGCAAAAACCAACGAAATACTGACCCTTTTAAGCAAGGAAGTGGAAGCCAATGAAAATTCTTGATGTGTGCTGCGGTGACAAACGAGGAAAGACTCATTGGACTATATTCGTGAAAGGATGAGAGCTATGAATTTTATCAGAGAAAATGGTATTGTGATCGAATTTGTAATTCGGACGTTTTTAATGGTGGATTTTGCAACGATAAGTCTAATTTTTCTTGGATTATGTATTAACCAAGAAGCCGGCGTTTACATGACGCTGTTTTATGCGATGGCACTGGGGGCCTTACTTTATGCCGGCATTGCTAAGTTCCTGTTTAACCTTGTCAAGCATTGGGAAGAGGCACGAAATGACGGCTAAAGAGTATTTGGAATACGTTCGAAGTCTGGATACTCGATTACGAATAAAGGAGCTTGAGATAACGCAACTGCGGAACGATATTTGTAGCATACAGGCGTTGGACTATAGCAGGGATAAGATTACCGGCGGTAGCCCGATTGATATATCGGGGAAAATTGTAAGACTCGATGAGCTGATTCGTAAGGCAAACGAGGACTGGGATAGGCTAATTGACGAAAGGGAAAAGGCAAAGCGCTTTATTGCTGCGATTGAAAGCGAAAAGCAGCGAGAAGTATTAACGCGAAGGTACATCTCTAATGAGCGCTGGGAGGCAATAGCGTTTAGCATGGGGATTTCATGGCCGAGCACGCATCGGCTGCACCATCGAGCGCTAAAAAATTTTCAAAAATATTTAGGGGGGGTACTAAAATGATACACTCTTGACATGATATAGTGTATGCGTGAAGAGTGCGGAAAGGCCTACGGGCCCCCGTGCGAGTATGGGGCAGTCATCCCTGCGGGGACCTGTTCGATGAGGGTTACTGCGGTAGCCCTCAACTACTAATTTCAACGTAGTTTTATTTACAGCCGAGGCGGCGTCTATTGTAGGCGTCGCCTTTGCCGTTTGCTTGCGTGAGCCGTAACAAAGAAACAGCCCCAAGTCGTTATGACCCAGGGCTGTTTCTTGAGAGATGAAGATGCAAATGAAGTGATCCATGTCTTACTTGGTATCATGGCATTCGAAATTCATCTCGAGTATATATCTAATTTTAGAAGCTGTAAAGTATTTCATCGGATAGGTTGTGAGCGATGAAGATACTACATGTAGAAAATTCTTGTATAAAAGGGCGCGAGAAATGACATGTGGTGTAGTCTATTCTTATTTATCAAAGCGCAATGCTATTTAGTAATTAGTAATCTAGATACATGATTGAGGCGTCGTATCAAGGAGAGTCATGGTAAATCAAACGAAAGTACAATGCTGCCGCAGATCCTGCTTAAACAATCATAAAGGTGTATGCTCTGCTAACGTAATACATATCGGTGGGACAGGTGCGTGCAAGTGCTTCGTTGCAGCCAAACATGCCATGAACCATTCCAGGTACGGCGCTTCAAGGAGGTGAAGAGATGCCGCAAAAGAGTTTACATGTGTGCTGTTATCCGGGCTGCCATGAGCTTACCCGTGACAGGTACTGCGAAAAGCACCGCAAGACTTCATACGATAGCAGACGGCAGAGCGCCGCCAAACGAGGCTACGGTTCGAAGTGGAATAAAGCCAGGCTTTCTTTTTTAGCCGAACATCCTACCTGTGAATGCGAGCGGTGCAAGGCATCAGGACAGCCGCTGCCTGCGGATGTGGTGGACCACATTATTCCGCACCGAGGCAATCAGAAGCTGTTCTGGGATATGAAGAATTGGCAAGCCATGAATCACGTGTGCCACAATCGTAAGACCGCCAGAGAAGACGGCGGCTTTGGCCACTACTCTCGTAATTGAGAAAATATAATTTTAAATGAGAATGAGAAAAGGCCCCCCGGTCAAAAAAGTTTTTACCTTAAAACGCCGGACCGTTTTGGCCTCTTCTTCTTAAAAAGTTCGTGAAATTCCCCTTACGGGATAACGGAGGTAATAGTATGCCTGGAGGAAGACCTGCGGTGCCTGTTGCTCTTCATCTCATGAAGGGGAACAAACGGCATCTTACTGCGGCTGAGATAGAAAAAAGGCAGCAGTCGGAAGTGAAATTGGGCGATAAAAAATTGGTCTGTCCGAGCTATGTTCGGGCGGATAAAGAGGCCCATAAAAAGTGGAAAGAGATAGTAAAATTATATAAAAATATCGATTTTGTAAGCTCGGCTGACGTGGGAATGATGGCCAGATACTGTGTTACTTTTTCGGAATATTTGGATTTATTGCATCATCGGGAGAAAATTCGAGAGATAGATTTCTCACCGGATGAAAGTGTCACCGCCGTTGAGGCGCTGGCTGAAAAGTACGGAACAAGACGAGCGGAAAAAATGTTTGAAAAGATAGAATACGTCCTGTCCGTATCGGGGCTACTAAATTTAGACAAGGCCATTAACGCTAAAATGAATTCACTCGTTCAAATGGAAGACCGAATGTTTTTAAATCCTCTGGCCAAAGCCAAGAACATTCCCAAAGAAGAGCCTAAGAAGGCCGATCCGTTGGGCGATAAAGGATTTGGTAATGTATGACGCTACTTGAAGAACTTACTCAGTATAGCCATAACTGCATAAAGGACACGACCCATGTATGCCAAAAGCACCGCTGGGCATGTGAACGTTTTTTAAGAGATGTTCAGCGTGCAGGAACGGAAGAGTTTCCGTATGTGTTTGATGAAGAAAAGGCGCAGCGCTTTTTTAACTGGGCGTATTTACATCGGCATACCAAAGGCGTTCTTGCCGGCGAGCCGATAGACTTTGCTCCGATACAACGGTTTATCTTCGGTAACGTCTACGGATGGGTCCATCAAGATACGGGCCTTAGGCGCTTTCGTAGGGCCTACTGGCAGGTAGCCAGGAAAAATGCCAAGTCCCAGTCGCTGGCCATCGTCGGGGATTACGAACTCATGGCCCTCGGTGAGCCCATGAGTGAAGTATATATCGGGGCGACTAAGACCCTGCAGGCTAAGATTATCTACAATGAAGTCGTAGCTATGCTAAAAAGGTGCCCGCTTCTCAAGGACAAGTGGCATGAGTCATACGGAGTCATTCGTCATCCGAAGAGCGATTCAATCCTCAGAGCCCTTTCAAAAGACGACGGAAAGACCGGCGACGGGTTAAGCCCTCAATGCGGTCTTATCGATGAATATCACGCCCATCCCACCGACGATATCCTGGAAGTTATCAACACCGGTATGGTAGCCAGACGCCAGCCGCTTTTATTTATCATCACCACGGCAGGTAATAACTTCGGCGGTCCGTGTTACCGAGTAGAGTATCCGCTCGTTGAGAAGATTTTAAACCCGGCCCTTGATTTTGACGTGGTCGATTACTTTTGTATGGTAAATGAACTCGATCGAGATGACGAAGGAACCCTGTTAGATGACGTAAAAAACGAGGAGTGCTGGATAAAGGCCAACCCGATAGCCGCTGCTTACCCTGAAGGACTGGCTAATATCCGAAGTAAGTTAGCTTCGGCACTTGAGAGTCCCGAGAAGATGGAGTCGTTTTTAACAAAGAATATGGACCTATGGGTCAATCAGTCGGAGTTATCGTATATGGATATGGCCAAGTGGAAAGAACGAGGAGCCATTACGGCGCCTCCTATTGACCTATACAAGCAGGATATGTACATCGGCATCGACTTGTCGATGCGCATCGACCTTACGGCCGTGGGGATGGTGCTGCCGCTTGATGATGACGGGACGACCAAGTATTTGGTACGAGCCCACGGGTTTATTCCGGAAGAGAAGGTAGCTACGCATGAAAAAACCGATAAGGCGCCGTATCGAGCCTGGGCTAGGGCGGGATACCTTACCATCACCCCGGGAGATGTCGTGGATTACCGCTTTATCGACACATGGATACAAGAACAAATGGATAACCTGGGGGTAAACCTTAAGGAAGTATGCTATGACCCGTATAACGCGACTCAATTTTCGCAAGAGCTTGATTCAAGGGGCATTGTAACCGTTGAAGTACGGCAAGGGATGCGAACGCTTTCAGAACCGACCAAGGCCTTTCGAGAAGAAGCCTATCGCGGAAACATCTTACATGAACCCAATCCTCTTTTAGATTGGGCTATTAGTAACGCCGTGACTAAGCGTGACCACAATGAAAACATCTTGCTTGATAAGGCAAAGTCCACCAACCGCATTGACCCGATAGCGGCGGTTATAAATGCCTTTAGTCGGGCTTATGTAGCGGAACTTGAAGATTTAAGCGAGTATGTCTTATCCGATGAATTTAGTTTATAGGAGGAATCATATGAAGACGATAAAAAAGTTTGCCGATGATATCTTACTACTAGCCGGCTTTATCTTATTAGTGATAGCCGGGTCGTATGTAAGTCCTGCCGTAGCCTTATATACGGCAGCCGTTGAATGCTTATCGGGGGCGTATCTTATTAATTACACGATAACTGCCGATAAGGCTAAAGGGGTCGATACGGATGCTCATTCGTAACTGGCTGTTAAACCGGGCCACCGGGAGCGGAAAGCTGTTTACCGGCACCGATAGCGGGACCCTTTTAAATCCTGCGCAGTGGCTTATCGATGCCATCGGCGGCGGAGCGGTTCTTACGCCGGAACAGGCGGCTAAAAACTCGAACGTAGCCGCGTGCGTGTCTATTTTAGCTGACGATATCGGAAAACTTCCGATTCATACGTTTAATAATCAAAAGAAAGACATCGGCATGAAGCACCCGGTTGCCAAACTGTTATATGAGCGGCCGAACCCCTTCATGTCGGCCTTTGTATTTAAGCAAACCATACAAGGGCACATC
>SKDY01000951.1_pt1 | contig 20410 bp, 25 predicted proteins | sample 4826591 | NCBI WGS metagenome assembly SKDY01 (sample SAMN11008823, study PRJNA524170) | human gut metagenome | biome: Human fecal sample; material: Feces; isolation source: fecal sample from pouch patient p10, p22 | host: Homo sapiens | place: Israel: Tel-Aviv | collected 2016-06-15 | reverse complement strand
AAAAAATACTATCAAGAAATCCTATTATCAGCTATAATTATAAAACTTGTAGTTTGAGATAAAACTAATATTACTGTTTACTTACAATTGACAAATGTAAATTGTGATTTTAATAAGAATATAGTAAAATTGATGGTTGAAAGGAATATCTGGAGGTGACGATTGATGGCTACAAATGATAAAACGATGTTCTTTGATTTTGGTCAAGAACGTCAAGAAGATATTAAGCAAACATTAAAGACGGTTTATGAATCATTAGAAGAAAAGGGATATAACCCGATTAACCAAATTGTTGGTTATCTTTTATCTGGTGATCCTGCTTATATTCCGCGTTTGAATGATGCACGTAACTTGATTCGTCAACATGAACGTGACGAAATTATTGAAGAGCTTGTTCGGTCATACCTAAAGAATAACGGTGAAACTAAATGAGATTAATGGGATTAGACGTTGGCTCTAAAACGGTTGGCATTTCTGTAAGCGATCCTCTCGGTTGGACGGCCCAAGCAGTTGAGATTATTCCAATTGATGAAGAAAACGAAATTTTTGGGATTGATCGTGTTGCCGAGCTAGTGAAAAAAGAACAGGTAGCTGGGTTTGTAATTGGCCTTCCTAAAAATATGAATAATACAGAAGGCCCTCGTGTTGAAGCATCTCAGCACTATGGCAAGCTATTACAACAACGTTTTCCAGATATTCCTATTGACTTTCAAGATGAACGTTTAACGACGGTTGAGGCACACCGAATGCTAGTTGAAGAAGCGGACATTTCACGTGCTAAGCAGAAAAAAGTTATCGATGAAGTTGCAGCAACATTCATTTTACAAAGCTATTTGGATCGCCATGGCCGCCTTGTGAATAAGCTAAAATGAGGTATTAAAATGAGTAAACAAGAAAATAACGAAGACATGATTACGTTAATTGATGAAAATGGTAATGAACAATTATTTAAGGAATTGTTTACGTTTGATTCTGATGATTATGGCAAATCCTATATCTTTATCTATCCAGCGGAACAAGAAAATGACGATTCCGTTGACATTCAAGCTTACATTATAGCTGATAATGAAGATAACGATGGACAGGACCTTGTCCCAATTGAAGATGATAAGGAATGGGACATGGTTGAAGAAGTATTAAATACTTTCCTTGATAATGATGGCAACTTCAAGGCCTAATTAAAATTACTGGATAAATAAAATATTAACAAAAGGGAGCTGTAGACACATTTGTCACAGTCCTTTTTCTTTACAAGCAGAATGAAAGGATCATTAGGATGATTTTAACAACCTTTATTATTTTGATTTTAATGGGGTGCTTTATTAATGGTCATCGCCGCGGATTATTGACAATGACGTTAATGCTGGGGACATATATAGTAGCTTGGATTGTTGCTCGCCAGGGAGCCCAATTGATTGGTGGCTGGTTAAAATCGTTATTACCAAGTATTGGAACCCCGGCAACTTTTTCCGAGAGCTTGCTTGCAAATGTAAATAGTAATCTTTTCTTTTATAATGGGATTGCATTTATGATAATTTTTACAATTGTTTCAATTCTTTGTCACTGGGGAATTCGTCAGTTAAACTGGATAAAGAGGATTCCAGTGGTGGGAACAGTTGATAAGATCGCAGGTGGGTTAATCTCATTTTTAATTGGCTATTTGATTATTTACGTTGTTTTACTAATTATGCAATTATTTCCAGCAGGTTGGTGGCAAATGCAAATAGCAAACTCGGAACTAGCGCGTTTTATGATTAATCAAACACCAGGAATAGCGCATTTAGTAATTGATACGCTAGTACAGGGAGGATAAAATGAATAGCAAAATTTTAGAAACATTAGAATTTGATCGAATAAAAGGACAACTGGCACAATACCTTGTTTCTGCCGCTGGTCATCGCGAATTGACGCAGCTTGTTCCACAGACTGATTATGAGGCAGTCAAAGAACTTTTGACAGAAACTACTGATGGGGCCGATATTTTAAGGTTAGAAGATGGGATTCCTATTCCGCAATTAGCTGATATCAAACCGCAATTGAAACGTTTGAAAATTAAGGCAAATCTGAACGGCACGGAATTAGCTCAAATTACTAAAGTGCTGCAAACTAGTATGAGTGTAAAAAACTTTTTTGATCAGATGCGGGAGAAAAAAATTAAACTACGGGTTTTAACTACCCAAGTTGACCGCCTAGTTACAATTCCTTCAATTACCCAGCGGCTAGTTCGTTCGATTGATTCTGATGGACGGATAAATGATGAGGCATCAGCTAAACTCCATGGTATCCGGCAATTAATTACCCAAACGGAAACAGAGATTCACCAACAAATGGAAAGGTATACTCGTGGGAAAAATGCGAAATACTTAAGTGACCCTATTGTCACAATGCGGAATGACCGCTATGTAATTCCAGTAATCGCCCGCTATCGAAATAAATTTGGTGGGGTTGTTCATGACCAAAGTGCTAGTGGACAAACATTATATATTGAACCTGCAGCCGTTGTGGAGACCAATAATCGGTTACGACAAGCGCAAATAGAAGAACGGCAAGAAATGCAACGCGTATTAATTGAGTTATCACAAATGATTGCTCCTTATCGACATGATATTGGTCAGAATGAAGCAATTCTTGGACACCTTGACTTTATTAATGCCAAGGCACGCTGGGCACATGATACTAAGGCAACGCTACCGCTCTTAAGCAAAGAAAATCATGTTTCATTACGGAAAGCGCGTCATCCCCTGATCGATCCCCAACGAGTAGTGACAAATGACATTAAGATTGGGGAAGATTACCAAGCGATTATTATTACTGGACCCAACACTGGTGGTAAAACCATTACGCTTAAAACTTTAGGAATTATTCAATTGATGGGACAATCTGGCCTATTTATTCCCGCAGAAGAAGGCAGTACAATTGGGATCTTTGATAATGTATTTGCGGATATCGGTGATGAACAATCATTGGAACAAAATCTGAGTACTTTCTCTGGTCATATGGATGGAGTAAAAGCCATTCTTGAACAAATTACAAGTCGTAGCTTAGTCCTTCTAGATGAGCTTGGTGCTGGGACTGATCCCAAAGAAGGGGCTGCTTTAGCAATGGCAATTCTTGATAATATTGGCAGTAAAGGAACCATGGTTGTAATTACTACCCACTATCCTGAACTTAAAGTTTATGGTTATGATCGTGCTAAGACGATTAATGCTAGTATGGAATTTGACCAAGAAACTCTTAAGCCGACGTATAAATTACTACTAGGGATTCCTGGGCGGTCAAATGGATTAGAGATTGCTCAGCGATTAGGAATTAGTCTCCAGGTTATTGATGAAGCACGGACATTTGTTAGTGATAATAGTCAAGACCTTAACAATATGATTGGTGATTTAGTAGAGCAACGGAAAAAAGCCCGTGAAGAAAGTGAAAAGCTAGCAAAACTAGTAGCCAAAAATGAAAAAGTTCAGCGTGACCTTGATGAGAAACTCACCCGCTTTAATGAGCAGCGCGATAAGCTATACGAACAAGCACGTTCAAAGGCCAACCATCAAGTTTCGATGGCTAAGAAAAAGGCTGACCGAATTATTCATCATTTGCGCCAGTTAGAAGTTCAGCAGGGCGGAAATGTAAAAGAAAATGAATTAATTGATGCGCAAGGGCAATTAAACGCTCTTCATCATGATAATCCACGGTTGCAACACAACTCTGTATTACAACGGGCTAAGCAAAAGCATGATTTGCATAAAGGTGATGCAGTTTTGGTGAAATCTTATGGTCAATATGGAGAACTTTTATCTAAGCGGGGGAACCACAAGTGGGAAGTTCAGATTGGAATTCTTAAAATGGAAATTGATGAGAATAATCTTGAAAAAGTAGCTAAGAAAGATCTTCCACGAGAAAAAGATGCAAAGCGGCGACCACGAGCTGCTGTGAGAACGACACAAACACGAAAGACCTCGGCTCGTCTTGATTTGCGCGGTCATCGCTATGAACAAGCAATGAGTGAGCTAAGTAACTTTATTGATCATGCATTGTTGAATAATCTTTCAACGGTAACAATTATTCACGGAAAAGGGACCGGTGCTCTTCGTAAGGGAACACAACAATATTTGCAAAGCAATCCACGAGTTAAATCATTCTCCTATGCTTCCCCTAATGCTGGTGGGGATGGGGCAACAATTGTTAATTTATAATTACTTACTATAAAAAAGTAAGCAAATTAAATGACATTTAAGAAGTGATTTGTTAGAATAGCGTTAAGAAAAACAAAGGAGGAATTGAAGATGGCTGTAAACGTAACTACAGATCAAACCTTTGAACAAGATACTGCCACTGGTGTCGATTTAATTGATTTTTGGGCAACTTGGTGTGGTCCCTGTCGGATGCAATCACCAGTAGTTGATGCATTATCTGATAAGATGCCCGATATTAAATTTTTTAAGATGGATGTTGACCAAAATCCAGAAACTGCACAAAAATTCCGGATTATGAGTATCCCTACATTAATGGTTAAGAAAGATGGTAAGGTAGTAGACCAAATCATTGGTTACCATAGTGAAGATCAATTAAAGCAAATTTTACAACAATATGTTGATTAGAAAAAAGCTGGAGAAAAACTTTTTGTTTTCTTCCAGCTTTTTCGTATTTTAAACTTATTTTTTATCTTTTTTTCGTCGCTTTAGTAGGGAATGACGAGTTTCTTTTTTGAGGGCGTCTTCTTTTTCGTCAGGGCGATCAACAGTAATGAATGTTACCATCTCAGATCGTTCATTATCAGCTGAACTTTGTGGATCGTTTTGAATCAAAATATCAACATAATCACGGTGCCAGTCAAAGATCTTTGCCTCTGCAACCGTTCCAAGTTGAAACTCTACTTCTTGAGCAAGAAAACCACACTCTAAACCAAAGGAGGTTTCCTCTTCGTCTCTTTGAATCCGTTCCTTTACAATTACCCCTGATAACCGCCAAACTTGAGAAGTATTGCTTTTTTTACGTAAAGCTAAACGGCCAAAGCCAAGTTGATTAGTGAGATATACTAGATCCTCGGCTGTAGCAACAGGATATACTCGAGCGAGATCTTTACCAATCCAATATAGCATTTCATCGGTCTCTTTACCCAGGATAGCTGGTAAAATCACGTCGCGCATTGTTCCAGCTCCTAGTCCTTGATGACCGGCTATTAACTGATTATATAATTTCTGACTCATATCCACTCGCTCCTTTTTAACAATCATTATTATTATACTTAAAATTCAAGATCTTAATAGGGTTAAACCTGAAAAACTTGCAAAATCTTATGGAGAAACGGATAATATAGTTTCAAGGTTTTAAACGTTTTAATAAATTAACGAGGTGAAGAGAATGGATAAACGACCAATCGGAGTTATGGATTCAGGATTAGGCGGCCTATCTGTAATTCGTGTACTTCGTGAACAACTGCCCCAAGAATCTGTAATTTTTGTGGGGGACCAAGGGCATTTTCCATATGGAACTAAAACAAAAGAACAGATTCAGCAATTAGCATTACGTATTGGAAAATTCTTGTTAGAACAAGACGTAAAAATGATGATAATTGCATGTAATACCGCGACTGCAGCAGCTCTTCGACTTCTTCAAAACGAATTACCAATTCCAGTAATTGGGGTAATTAAACCAGGAGCCATGGCTGCTACCCAACATCATTATAAAAAAATTGGGGTAATTGGCACTGAATCCACTATTAAAAATGGCGCTTATGCTAAAACATTAGCTAAACTTAATCCTGATCTAAGTGTTATCAGTTCTCCCGCACAGCCACTTGTCTCAATTGTTGAGCATGGGCAAACAGGAACAAGTGAGGCACAAAAAGCTGTTGACACTGAATTAGAAGTATTTGATAACCAATCGATTGAAGCTTTGATCCTTGGGTGTACTCATTTCCCGTTTTTACAAAAAGAAATTCATAATAAATTAGGATCTAATGTTCAGTTAATTGATCCTGCATTTGAGACAATCAGACAGGCGAAGGAATTGTTAACTAGTGAAAATCAATTGAATGATGATTTAACATCAAGTATCAACCTTTATTCAACGGGAGATGTTAAAGATTTAGTTGCTGGTGCACAAAAATGGTTACCAAATGGCTACAGCAAGTGTGCACATATTGAATTAAACGAGGAAGGTTAAAATGAAAACAATCGTAATCGCAACAAAGAATACCGGGAAAGCGCGTGAATACCAAGAGATGCTTGCTCCCCTAGGAATTGAAGTAAAAACATTAGCCGATTTTGCACCAATAACAATTAATGAAAATGGTAAAACATTTGAAGAAAATGCAACAATTAAAGCCACTACAGCTGCTAATCAACTCCAACTACCAGTTATGGCAGATGATTCGGGCTTAATGGTTGATGCTCTTGGAGGTGCTCCAGGTGTACACTCAGCAAGATATGCTGGTGATCATGATGATGCTGCTAATAATGCTAAACTCTTATTGGCGTTAAAAGAGGTACCGGATGAAAAAAGGACTGCTCACTTTCATACTACCATCGTCGGAATTAAGCCTGATGGAACCAAATTAGTTGCCAATGGTCGGGTTGATGGCCATATTCTTCATCAACTCACAGGAAAAAACGGTTTTGGTTATGATCCGCTTTTTTATGTTGATGAATTAGGCAAATCAATGGCCCAATTAACAGCAGACCAAAAGAATCAAATTAGTCATCGGGGACGCGCATTACGGTCATTTATGAAGCAATTTAATGATTGGTGGTAATAAAAATGAAAATACTAGTTGTAAGTGATAACCATCGAGAAGAAAAAATTTTGACAGAGATTGTTCAAAAAATGGGGAATCAAGTTGACCTAATGATTCACTGTGGGGATTCAGAATTAGCTCCTGATCAGGAACCGATGAGCAATTTTAAGGCAGTGAAGGGGAATAATGATTATGGTTTGTCGTACCCTAATGAGTTGGTAATTAATGCTGGGCAAGAGCAGCTCTATCTAACTCATGGTCATTTACAGCGGGTCAATTTTTCTCTGACCCCTCTGATGCTTACCGGCCAAGAAAAAGGTGCCTCCATTGTGTGCTATGGGCATACTCATCAGTTAGGAGCCGTTTACGATCATCAAATGCTAATAATTAATCCTGGGAGCATCAGTTTTCCTCGTGGTGAATATGCTAAACTCGGGGGAACTTTTGCAATTGTTGATGCGCAGCCTGAGCGGTTTATTGTTGATTATTATAACCGTCAGATGGAAGCTGTTCCTGAATTACGTTGTGAATTCAGTCGTTAGAAATAAAGGAGTGTATTTTTGTGATTGATCAGCGTTTGCAAACTTTATTGCTAAAAAACAAGCAGAAGTTTATGATCCCTGCCAGTTTAGTTGCGACGGTAAACCAAAGTAATAGTTTAGATCATGCATTCTTAGTGCTTACTAAGGATCGGTACGCTAAAATTATTGTGATTGACAATAAAAACCATTATTGCGGTCAGATTTCTTTGGCAATGATTACTGACCAATTATTGGAGACAAAACGGATCAATGTGGAACGCTTAAATGAATTAAAGGTCAGGGATGTGATGCAAACCGATGCGCCGGTTATCCAAGATCCAACTGATATCGAAGAAAATTTACACCTCTTAATTGACCAGTCATTTTTACCGGTGGTGGACGATCATAATTACTTTTGCGGAATTGTGACGCGTCGTGAAGTATTAAAGGCAGTCAATTATACAATGCATACTTTTGGAAAATAATGAAAGTGGCTGTGACATAAGTCGAGTTACTCTCATAAAAAACAAATAGCGCAGTACAACAGAGGCCTCCAGCGCCCGGTAAAACCGAATGTTGGAGGCCTCTTTTTATCGTTCATTTTTAATTAACTGGTTAATAGTCTGCAAGACGCCATCATGATTATTATCAATTGTGGTGGTGTGGGCAGCTTGCATTTGAATAATTGGTTGTGCATTCTGCATTGCGTAGCTTTGACTCGTCATCGCTAACATCCCAAGGTCATTTTCATTGTCACCAAACGTAACAATTTCATTTGCCTTTAAATTAAGGTGGGACTGCAAAAGGGAAAGAGCGTTTTGTTTAGTTGCAGCAGCATTACCGATTAAGTCAGTATTAAAGCCTGAATTTTCCATGATTAAAGATGGCGGTAAGTAACCATCTAAGGTTGTTGTAACTTTTTTTAGATCGATATGATTAGCAAAATTAATTGATATCTTGGTAAAATCTTCAGTTGGCCGTTGAGTGAAAATCTGCCGGATATCAGGGATACGCTCTACATTTTCATAAAAAAGTTTCACAATGTTGAAATCATGAGCACTCATCCCCTGATCGACATAAGATTTTTCACTAGTAGAGATTACTAATTGATTAATATCTTGCGGACCATAGAAACGGTCAAGAACATGAATAACTCGGGCTAAAGATTCCTGATTAATAGGAAAAGATTTAAATAATTTGCTTCCTAAATGGATAACTGATCCGTTTTGCGAAATAAATCCCATCTTGGCGGTGTAGTCTTTAAATTCTCGTTGCAACCGTGGAAAACTGGATCCGCTAGCAGCGACAAAGTAGATATTATGGCGTTCAAGTTGACGAAAGACCTTTGCAAATAAAGAATGATTGTAAGTATGGTCATCTCGTAAAAAGGTTCCGTCCATATCAGTAGCGATTAATTTAATACTCATTAGGTGCTCCCTCCCAGGCAATTGGAATATTATTCGTTCGTAATTCTTTAAGATATGCCGCCAAAAAGTGACTAGCAACAGTTGATTGTTTTCCGCTGACTGCTGTTATCGTCACACGAAAAACGAGCGCACCGTCTGGGGTAACAACTGGTCCGACAATAACTGGTTTTAATTGTAGTGCCTTTATTTGTGGAACTAGTTTTTTATTAACCTGCGTAACAATTTCTTCTACCTTACTAAGAGGGGTCTTCGAAGTAATCCGAATATCAACGTTGCTAACCATATTATTTCGCGAAAGATTTTGCACAATGGTAATGTTACGGTTAGGAATAAAATTAAGTGTCCCATCGGAACTAGTAACTTGCGTAGTACGAATACCAAGAGCAGTTACTGTTCCTTTGATTTGACCGATTTGGACAGTATCGCCGACGTCTAATTGTTGCTCAAGTAGGATGAAAAATCCAGTCACAATATCACTAACAAGGCTTTGCGCACCAAGCCCCAATGCTAAACTAAAAATTCCGGCTCCAGCAATTAGAGTACCCACTGGAACGCCAATTTCTGATAATATAGCGTACAATAAGAAAAAATAACAAGTATAACGATAAATGTTTAAGACAAGGGCTTTTACCGTTGCCATTCGATTGCTATTTTTTAGTACATTGTATTTTTTTGATTCTTGAAAAAGATGGACAATGATAACTCGTCCTACCCATAAAAGTATTAAAAATAAGACAAACGTAACGATAATTAAAAGAAATTTACTTAAAAGTTGTTGTGAAATTTCGTGCCAGGATAAATCTGTAAAAGCTTTTTTTAATTGTTCCGTTTGTTTTGATGTAAGTGAAGTGGCACCAGTGATCATAATAACCTCCTAAAAAATACTAATAAATATTTTAACAGGGAAGACAAGCTTCTGTCGACTACACTAGATTATCGTTTTTATTTGTTTTATGATATTCTTAGTATTGAATAAGTATTTTGAAAACTAAAGGAGGGATTATCAGATGACTTTTGGCCAGTTGGCAGGGTTAATTGCGGCAATCGCATTCCTAATCTTAGTCATTTTTGCATGTATCCTGTTGAATCAATTGAGTAAGACAATGAAAGAAACAAATAAAAGTATTACAACTTTAACGCGGGATGTTCATTATCTTAGCCAAGAAATGGAGGACGTGCTAAGTAACACGAATACATTGTTAGACGATATTAACCATAAATCAGAACAACTAGATCCAGCGGTTAAAGCAGTTGCAGATGTAAGTCAGAGTGTTTCAGAAGTGAATGCTTCACTTCAAGAAATGGTCGAGAAAGCCCGGCTGCACCGCGAGAAGCGACAATTTGACCGGAGTATTTTTAAGTTTGCAGGAAAGACGCTTGTTTTAGATGCTTTCAACAAATTTAGACAGCATCGGAAGCAAAAGAAAGGAATGACAAATAATGAGTAAAAAGTTACTTGCTGGGATATTATTAGGTGGAGCTGCAACATATGCTGCATGGAAGAAAATGGCACCAGCTAAAAAAGAAGCATTGAAAGAAAGCGTTGATGAAAAGATTAATAAAGTTGCTGATTATGTGACTGATTACACCTTAGACGCATTAGACATTGTTGATGATCTTATGAGTGATTCTAACTTGAACGATAAGGTGAGTGGCGCTGCAGATGCTGTTAATAATGTTAAGGGTAAGGTAAAAGATAGCGCCAATAAAGTAGTTAATCATATGACTAATGATGACTTTGATAAGCAAACTGCTGATATTCGTGAGGAATTAGCGAAGAATAAAGAAGCAGATGAAGATAATAACGATATTATTATCGATGCTACTAGTGATCAAAAACCAGCATCTACTGAAAACGATGAAGCAGACCAAGATGACGCTAAGACAGCCGATAAATAAGTAAAATAAAAAAGCTGAGAGATCTCTCAGCTTTTTTATTTTAATGAGGGAAAGTTAGTAATTCTTTAGTTGTATGCGTGAATGGTTCACAACCATCTTCTGTAATATGAACACAGTCTTCAATCCGGACGCCGGCAAAACCTGGAATATAAATGCCGGGTTCAATGGAGAAGCACATTCCAGGTTCAAGAACTAGTTGGTTTCCCTCCATAATCGATGGGAATTCGTGTTCACTGCTACCCATTCCGTGTCCTAAGCGGTGAATAAAGTATTCGCCATAACCAGCTGCAGCAATAATATCACGAGCGATCTTATCTAATTCTTCAGCGGTCATTCCTGGCTTCGCAGCATCTTGAGCAACCAATTGAGCTTCTAAACATACTTTGTAGATGTCTTTTTGCTTGTCATTTAACTTTCCGACAGCTACTGTTCGGGAAGCATCACTAATATAGCCATCAACAATTGTTCCTAAGTCAAAGAGAACCAGCTCATTATTTTGGATCTTATTACTGGAGGTAGCTCCATGAGGTTCGGCAGCATGAGGACCTGCTTGAACTAGCGTATCAAAACTCATCTTGTTAATCCCGTGTTGCTTAAGCGCATATTCTAAATCGGCAGCCACTTCTTGTTCTGTTTTACCAATTTGAATTGATTCGAATCCTACTTTAAAAGCAAAATCAGCCCATTTTCCTGCTTCATTCAACTTAGCGATCTCATCATCACTTTTAATCATTCGCATTTTTGCTATCAAAGGAGAGAGATCAGTATTAAAATGGGCATTAGGGAGGACTTCTTCTAAGGCACGAAGACGGTCAACAGTTAGTGATTCTCCCTCAATTCCCCAATTAATTGGGGAACCAGCGTGATTTTTGATATGTTCAGCAATAAGCTCAAAAGGTTTTTCATGATCTAAGTACCCATATACTGGATATTTCCAACCAGTATCCTTTATTGCTTCTACTTCAAGAGCTGGTGCAAACAGAAATGGCTCACTGTCGGCAAAAAGGACTAGTGCTAATACCCGTTCTACTGGATCGCTGTAGAAACCAGTTAGGTAATTAATGGTCATCGGATCACTAATATAAGCAGCATCTAATCCTTTTTCAGCAAGAGCGCTTTGTAATTGATTAAGTTTTGTCACTGCATTCACTTCCTAAAAAAGATTGCGAATATTATAACATATTGTTATGAAAGTAAAAAAATAATGAAGAACGTTTGCTAATTAAAACTAAATCTGCTATATTAACTAGGTTATGAAAAAATATGAAAACAGATTATACCAATAAAGAAAGGGCTATCTTATGGAAAAACAATCAGTAACAATTTATACGGTTGCCCGAGAAGCTCGTGTCTCAATGGCCACTGTTTCACGGGTAGTAAATGGCAATCCAAATGTAAAACCAGAAACTAGACAAAAAGTTTTAGATGTGATTAAGCAGCTTAATTATCGTCCTAATGCAGTTGCACGGGGATTAGCTTCTAAAAAGACAACGACTGTCGGGGTAGTTATTCCTAATATAACTGATCCATACTTTGCGGAATTAGCATTAGGGATTGATGATGTTGCTTCAATGTATAAGTACAATATCATTTTAACTAATTCTGATTCTGATGATGAAAAGATTCTAAAAGTGGTGCGGAGCTTGCTTGCTAAACAGGTTGATGGACTTATTTTTATGGGTCATGATGTTTCTGATGATCTGCGAAATGAATTTGAAAGCACAAATACACCAGTTGTAGTAGCTGGTTCTGTTGTTAATGATGATACTTTACCAAGCGTTCGGATTAACTACCAAGCAGCCGCTAAGGAAGCGACAGAATTTCTACTAAAGCATGGTGATCAACAAGTTGCCTATATTACTGGTTCATTACGATACTCAATTAATGGTAAAGACCGACTCGATGGATATAAAGAAGCATTGGCAAATAATAATGTGGCATTTAATGATTCATTAGTAATTGAAACAGACGGATCTTATCAAGCAGGATATGCAAAGGCACAAGAAGTTATCGAAAAGGGCTTAAAGGCTGCTTATGTAACAGATGATAGTTTAGCTGCTGGGCTCTTAAATGGGCTTACAGATGCTGGCATTAGCGTTCCAGCTGATTTTGAACTAATTTCTTCCAATGACACTAATTATACAAAGGTTGTCCGGCCAACAATCACTTCAATCACTCAACCCCTTTATGATCTTGGCGCTATTTCAATGCGGTTGTTGACAAAATTAATGGATGGCGATGACAGCAATGATGATGAAAAGAATGTTATTTTAGATCATGGCTTTGTTGAACGCCAATCAACTCGTAAGTAGGTTGTGATTTGTTGTGACAACCCGAAGTGAATTGCGAGCACAACGACAAGAAAAAGTTGAGAAGCCAATAGAAGAAACACCGGAAAAGCGTCATTTTCTATACTGCTTATGGGGTGTAATCTGCGTGACTTTACTCGGGCTAACATTACTAATTAATTCGACACTCTTAAATGTTAACTTTGTAAAAGAAGAAGTTACAAGTTCGTCGCTTGAATCAGTTATGTTAAGTCAGGTTAACAGTAGTCTAACTCAGTATGGGATTTCAACTTCTGTCTTAAAGAAAAGTGATACTGATAAGCTAATTAACCAGGCGATTGATCAAGTATATGCAGGTGAAAAAATTAATCTTGACCTATCACCTATAGTTAATAATGTGGGCACGTCTGTTAATTCCCAATTAGCTCAATATGGTTTGTCGACGTCCATGTTACCAGCAGGCAGTTCTTCAGCAATTGCTGGTAACATTAATTCGATGGTTAACAGTCAGTTAAATACTCCCGAAGTTGCACAGTTAATTAATGGGATTAAAATTGCTAAAACGGTTGTCAATATTATTTTAGTGATTTCAATTATCAGTCTCGTTCTATTGATCCTTAAGGGGTTATGGCAGCACCACTTAATTGGTAGTTTTAGATGGATTTGTTTGTGGGGAACTGTTTTATATACAGGAATCGTTATGACTATTCATGCGATTACCCTTCAAATGGGTGCAGGACAACCAGACATAAGCCCCTTTATTTCCCAGGTTGCCAATGATTTTCAGCAGACTGGATTTCATGGTTCAATGATGCTGATTGTCATTAGTATTGTGTTATTTATTCTGCAATTTGTAAAACGAAAATGGCAACCTCGCCAATAACCTTGAATTAACGATGAATATTTGCTAAAATTTATCTGTTTGTATTACATTAATAAAGAAAAGAGGAGTCAGTAATGTCAGGACATTCAAAATGGCATAACATTCAGGGACGTAAGAACGCCCAAGATGCTAAGCGTGGTAAGATTTTCCAAAAGATTTCACGTGACTTGTACCAAGCAGCTAAAGCAGGTGATCCTGATCCAGCGAACAACGCTCAATTACGGCTTGTAATCGATAAGGCACACGCGGCCAACATGCCTAAGAAAAATATTGACCGTGCTATTGCTAAAGCTTCAGGTATTGGTGGAGCTAAGTTCGAAGAAGTTACTTATGAAGGTTATGGACCAGGTGGGGTAGCAGTAATGGTTTCTGCTCTTACTGATAACAAGAACCGGACTGCATCTGCTGTTCGTTCAGCATTTAGTCACTCTGGCGGTTCATTAGGTGCTAGCGGATCAGTTTCATACATGTTCGACCGTAAAGGATTAATCGAAATTCTTCGTGATGACCTTGATAAGAGCGAAGATGATATGTTAATGGACGCTTTAGATGCTGGAGCTGAAGATATGAAGGCAACTGAAGAAAAGTTCCAAATCTTCACTGACCCAAGTAGCATGACAGATGTTCGTGATGCTCTTCAAGAACAAGGCTACGAATTAGATACTGCTGAAGTTACCATGATCCCTCAAAACCGGACAGAGGTACCTGCAGATAAGGCAAAGCAATATCGTCATTTGATTGATGAATTAACAGAAAACGATGATGTTGCTGATATTTACGAAACTGGTATTTTACCAGACGAAGATGACGATGAAGAATAATTCAATCATTGTTATTAAGAGGTTAAAAAGCAAAACGCTTTTTAACCTCTTTTTTTAGTTTTAAATTTTTTAGTGCATTTTTAGAATTTATCCGTATTTAAATAATAGGGAGGTTAAAATATGCCGAGTTTTGAAGAAGAATTAACAAGAATAATTCGCAAGCAACCGAGTGACCTGTACATCTTACCTCATGATAGGTATTATCAATTATCCTTAGCGATAAAGGGGACCCTATTTCCTTTTAAACAGGTTACGCGTGATTATGGTCAACGTTTTATCTCATACTTAAAATATTGCGCCAATATGGCAGTTAGTGAGCATCGACGACCCCAGCTAGGCGCTTTTAAATTTACTTATGCTCACCAAAAGATCAATTTACGCTTATCAAGTGTTGGTGATTATCAAGGGAGGGAATCATTAGTTATTCGCTTTATATATCCCCTTAATGATATTAGGTTTAATTTTTTAGTTCCTCACCAGTGGGAAATATTACAGAAGTACCGTCAACAAAGAGGTTTGATTCTTTTTGCCGGGCCAATGGGGGCTGGTAAAACAACTACCATGTATCAGCTTGCTCGACAGTTATTACCGAAACAAATTGTATTAACAATTGAGGATCCCGTAGAAATTGACCATCCGGGATTTATTCAATTGCAAGTAAATGAATTAGCGGGGATGGACTATGAAAGTTTATTAAAATTGGGATTACGGCATCGCCCAGATGTGTTTATCATTGGAGAAATCCGTGATTCACAGACAGCTGCTATGTCAGTTCAAGCCGCATTAAGTGGTCACTTAGTTTTGGGAACTATCCATGCTCGAAATGCTTATGGCGTTGTTTCTCGTCTTCAACAATTAGGGATAGATTCTTATTATCTTCAGCAAGTATTAACGGCGGTATCTTATCAGCGTTTAATTCCGTTGGTGAATGGAGAACAAGCCATCTTATGTGACCTGTTAAATCGACATCAATTTAGTGATTTGCTCAATGGCACCAAGAAAGGAGGAATGTCTAATGAATGGTCAAAAGCTCTTCAGCAGGCTGTGGAAAATGGAGAAATTACGGAGAATACTGCACGTCAATACCAACAAGGTTAAATTCAATCATCAGCAACAAGCAGATTTTTTCCTTTTATTAGCAGATTTGTTAAGTGTTGGCTTTTCTGTCAAAGAAGCACTTGGTTTTATCAAGGCTGTCAATCCGAAGCTAGCCCCTTGGATTGCTTCTATAGATAAACGAATGCAAAAGGGAGCGAGTTTTGCCCAGAGCCTACAGCAAGAAGTAAAAGACGATTTGTTTTATCAATTACTATTAGCAGAAAAACATGGTAATTTAACAAAAACATTGAGTGAAGTAGGAAAGATACTTACAGCACGAGAACGGCAACGAAAAAAATTATTTAGTCTCCTACAATATCCGCTAATTCTTTTAGGGATGTTAGGGGTGGTAATTTGTGGATTAATTTTGTTTGTTTTTCCAGAATTGAAAGTCTGGCAAGGCGAGAGGCAAACTTTGCCGCTGATTCACATGATTAAGTTAGGAGCAACTTACCTTTTTACCGTTATCTTCATTAGCGCCGTATTTCAATGGCTAAGATGGCATCAAATGAATAAGGAACAACGGCTAATTAAGATCTGTACAATGCCGATAATCGGTAAATGTTATTGTTATTATTTTCAATATTATTTAACTAGTATATTAGGATCAATGTTGCAACAAGGATTGTCGTTGGCTGAAATTTGTGAAATTACCCAGAGTTTTGATAGAAAATCAATTCTTTATATTTTTGGTAACAAAATAATGACTACTATTCAACGTGATGGAGATATTTCAGAAGTGGTGGCTACCTACTCTTTTCTCCCTAATGAATTAATCGTTTTTATGAATAAGGGGGCAACCAGAGAAAATATGGGACGGGACCTAATTGTTTTCGCAAATTTAAAATTTAAGGCCCTTACAACTGCAATTGAACATTTATTGATTTTTGTTCAACCAGTTATCTTTAGCATTATTGCAATCATAATTGTTATTTTATATCTTAGTATCTTATTGCCAATTTATCATTCATTCCAAGGAGTTTATTAATGAAAATTTTAAAGAAAAAACAATCAGGCTTCACCTTGCTTGAAATGACGCTCTCTAAAACTATTCAAAAAAGAGTTAAATATTCCAATTGATAGTCAACTCTTCATTAGTTACATCAATACTTTTAATTAGTTGTCTAACAAGATGTGTCTGTTGCTGGTAGTTAAGTTCTTCAATGTTCTTTGCTTTAAGAAGTAATTCCTCAAACTCGACAATGTTGCTATTTTCATTTTGTGCAGGCTTTAATTTGCTTTCTAATGCTTCCTGCTGTCTTTTAAGTTCCTTTGACCGTTTATTCAACTCTTCAAGGCTAAGGTTGTCAGCGATTAGATATAAGTCTACAAGACGATCTTGTTTCTTCTTGATACCTGATAATTCTTTCTTAATAGCTTCAACATTTACCGTTTCAGTTTTGTCATTTTGTTTCGGTCGTACAAGAACACTTTTAGGATTGAGAGAGAGTTTTCTTATCTCATCAATTACAATATTTTCTGCTACGTCACGGTAAATAAACTTAAATTGGCAGTTATCAGCTCTACGAGCATAAGTCTTGCTATGATTTCTTGAATGAGTGACAGGGCAATTATAGCGCCATCGAGGTTCTTTATTTTTACGATGAGATTTATTAATTACTAAAGTTGAACCACAATAACCACATTTCAGCAAGCCAGATAGCATATATTTAGATTGGAAGGGGTGAGCGTAGAATTTCTTTTCAGCTTCAATTTGTCTTAATTTGAGTTGCTGTTGTACCGTGTCAAATGTCTCCTTAGTAATAATTGCCTTATGTTTACCTTGATAAGTCTTGCCACGATAGTTAACCATTCCAGTATACGTTGCATTATCTAATATCTGTCTTACCGTTCGATATGACCATTTTGTATCTTTTCCAATGTGTCCTTCTTCATTCAATTGCTGATAGATACGAGTAATTGATTGTCCGCTCAAATAGCGCTTGTAAATATCTTTTACAACGCCAGCACGTAAAGGATCTATTTTGTAAGTATCATTATCCTTAATGTAACCAAAAGGGATATTTGACCATGCTGTTATCTTACCTGCTTTAGCGCGTCCAGTTTTCCCCATCATCATTCGTTCTTTAATTTGTTCTCGTTCGAGCTGAGCAAACACACTCAGTATTCCAATCATGGCTTTACCAAATGCGGTTGATGTATCAAAATTTTCAGAAAGACTAATAAAATGGATATTATTCTTTTGAAATACATCTTCAATTAAATATAAAGTATCTTTCTGACTTCGGCTCAATCGGTCAAGCTTATAAACAAGCACAGCGTCATATAGTCCCGTACCTGCGTCTTTGATTAATTGCTGTATACTAGGTCGATTGATGTTTGATCCAGAGAAGCCGGGATCGGAATATATCTTAGTAATCGTCCAATCTTTAATTTCACAATATTTTTTGAGTTTATCTTTTTGCTCACCAATTGAGTAACCTTCTTCTGCTTGCTCAAGTGTTGAAACTCTTACATATAATGCTACTTTCATAATATCTCCTTTCGTACGTATGTTCTTTATAACGCCTTTTTAAACCCGTCTGGAATAGGCGGGTCTTTTTTATTTCTTGAATTGTTTTCCACAGTTCATGCATACAAAATCAGTTTGCTTTGTTTTTTTGCCGACAAATCCGGCTAACGCACCAACGCCACCTGTTAGAACAGTACCACCTACGGCTTTGCCAACTGAAAAAACCTTTCTGTGCTGTCCTAATGGCTGGAGATTTGTACTACCGCAATAAGGGCAAGATAACTTAGGCTTTGATTCAACAGTTGCTGATTGAACTTGCTTTTCGGCTTTAACAACAGTTGAATTATCCTTTACTTTGTCTGATTTTATTTCTTTCAGCGTGAAAGTAATGTCATTGTCAAGTAGTCTTTTAATTTCATCGCTAGGCTTTTTCTGTATCCACATAGCCACTGATAATGGAACGCTAAGCTTATTAGCATTGGCGTCAATTATTATCTTATTTATGTCATCTGGACATATTCCCTTGAAATCGCTAGTGATACCCTTTGCAGACCAAGTTATTTTTTTACCGCAAATAAAACATTTCATGATTAACCTCCTATTAGCTTGCCAGTATTGAAGTTGAATACACATTCAAGGCTTCTATTATGGTTGGGTTGTACTTGGCTGAACTGCTGGAGTAGGTGAAGAAGAAGACATTTGAGCTTCTTGTTCTGCACCTCTCTGCGCTTGAGCTTGCAAATAATCATAACGTTCTTGTGGAGTTGCATTTTCATAGATTGATCCAGTCCAGTTGTTATTATTATTAACATCAGACCACAGTTCTTCATCTTTATGTGGTTCGCCACTCGTTGCTTGTTGGTTACTACGACTATTATCACGATTGTTACTAATTTCAGAAGTATTAGTAGATGAATTCTTGGTAGCACTGCTATTTTCTGTACTATTATCTTTCACTGATGAAGTTGCTTGTTTTTGGTCTAATAATTTATCAAGCTTAAATGTCTTCTTTCCTAAGAATGTGCCATCATATCCTTTAGTAGCCTTCAAAACAACTGGCTTTTTATTACTGTCTAGCTCATAAGCCATTCGGCATTGAACAGAACCGCCTTTCTTAATGGATTGATCTTGTTCTTGAAGAATTTGATCGCTCGTGTCGCTAGGCATTGGAGCAACTTCAAGCTTTCCTTCCGTATTCTTGTTATCTTGATAAGCATTGAAAACAGCTTGCCAACCCGTCAAGGCGTTAACGTCTTTATCGGTCTTATTTGTAATCGTGTAATCAAAGCAAATGACATTTTTGCCATTAGTGGTTTCGTCACCTTGATAGAATTTGACACCAGTTATTTTAATTTTAACGTCTTGTAAGTTAGCGGTAGTACCATCAAAGTAATATTTTCCATGTGTTTGTTGAGATATACTGCTTTTAGTGTTTGTACTTGATTGTTGGTTACCACATGCAGCAAGTGAAAATCCCACTAATGTTATTGCCCCAATAGTAAATATCTTTTTCATTTTTATTCCCCCGTATTATTCAGCCTTTTTTCCAAACAACTTTTTGTATTTTCTTTCAGATTCTTTAACAGCCCATTTTTCTAACCGTCTTACATCTATATTTCTGTTATTAGATAAATCTTTTTCATCGTCGTAATCATAATGAACAGTTTCATGAAGTGCTGATTTTAACCAGTCAATACTAGGCTGTAAAAGATTAATATATACATCTGTACCTTCAATGTGTCCATGATAATGCTTATCGTAAACTTCAATTCCCCAGAATTTTAATTGCGGGTATTTATCTTCAATCTTTTCAAGATCAGTCATACACACAATATCACCGCCTAAATCCGCTTACGAAGTTTTTTAGCAGCTTGCACCATTTCGATAATTGCTTGTCGTTCTTCGTCCGGAATGTCTGGATCAATTGAATAAGCAATAAGCTTTTGGTTTTTAGTAAGTGGTCTATCTTCTAAATCGTTATCTTTCGACACGACACCGGCTAATTCATCAAAGGAAACATTTAGCAAGGAAGACAATTTCTTTAGCATTGAAATAGAAGGCTCATTTCTGCCGACTTCCCAGCTGGAGATCGTTGCTGGTTTAACATGAAGTAAATCAGCAAGTTCTTTTTGAGTATACCTTTTAGCTCTCCGAGCTTCTTTAATATTTTCTGCAACTGTTGTCATATTAATGTCACTCCTTAAAATTTTTTATTATATATGTGATAAATAAATTTATTAATTAAACTATTTGTTACACTCTTAGTG
>SKDY01000941.1_pt1 | contig 20541 bp, 18 predicted proteins | sample 4826591 | NCBI WGS metagenome assembly SKDY01 (sample SAMN11008823, study PRJNA524170) | human gut metagenome | biome: Human fecal sample; material: Feces; isolation source: fecal sample from pouch patient p10, p22 | host: Homo sapiens | place: Israel: Tel-Aviv | collected 2016-06-15 | reverse complement strand
CTGACGGTTGGATCCGAAGTGGTGGTGGCTCCGCGTCCGATCGCCGCGCTCGCCGTATGAGCTGTTTCGTTGCGGACGCCCATGACGACGGTCATGAGATTGTAAGCTGATATTCAGCATTCCTGTATTAAGGTGCTGAATATCAGCATTTTCGTATATGCACCCCGTGCACGTCGTCGCAAAGGCAAATATGACGTTTCCGCAGTACCCACAATATCCGCAGCGGCCGCAACAGCAGAATCCGCAGCAGCCATTCCAATATCAGCAACAACCGCAGTATCCGCGGCCGCAAGTTAATCCTTATGAACGTTGGCTCAGGCGCGTGAAAAGCGTGTTCTCCCGCATCGGCGTAGGCATGTGCCTGATGGTGGTGATCTGGTATGCGCTTGCAACGGTGATTTCCGGCGTGCTTTATCAGGTACTGCACACCACGAATCTGCCGAATTGGGCGGTGTATGTGGCGTCGGATGCCCCTTTGTATCTCGTGGCCATGCCGCTCACGGTACTGATCATGGGCAAATCGTCGGTCATTGAAACACGCAAGTTCGACATGAAGCCGGGCCAATTCTTCAAACTGCTGGTCATGTGCTTCCCGCTCATGTATGTGGGCAGTCTCATCGGCAATATGCTGGCGTCGCTGCTTTCCGGAGGCAAAGCCAGCAATTCGGTAAGTGATCTGGCCATGCAATTCGACGTGTGGAACGTGGTGTTTCTCGTGATTCTCGGACCATTGTTCGAAGAATGGATCTTCCGCAAGGAACTCATCAGCCGTACGCGCAAATACGGCGAAAAAACCGCGATCGTGTTCTCCGCGATGTTCTTTGGCCTAGTGCACATGAACCTGTTTCAGTTCTTCTACGCATTCGCATTGGGTCTTGTGTTCGGCTACGTGTACGTGCGTACCAGCAAACTGCGTTATTCGGTGGTCATGCACATGTTCGTCAACTTCATGGGCGGCGTGGTCGCGCCATGGGTGGTGACGAACATTGACATCGACAGTCTGATGAACGTGCTGACCAGTGCGGAAAACGGCGACGGAACAGCCATGATGCAGTGGATGGGCCAGAATGCGACGGGAATGATGATATTCGGCATCTATATGCTGCTGTATTACGGTCTGATCATTGCGGGTGTGGTGCTGCTTATTCGTGAACGTAAGAATTTTGTATTCTATACCGCACCGGAAGAACTGCCTCGCGGCGTTCGCACGAGAACGGCAATACTGAACGTCGGTGTAATTACTTACATTGTAGTGACGGTTATTATTACGGTAATCAACCTAATGAGGTAATAATTCCAGTATAAAAAAGTGCCGCATGTGGAATACTGCATGCGGCACTTTTTATATATGGGTCAATCGCGATTTTTTGTGTTCGTGAGGGGATTATGATTCCCCATTGATGGCGCGATTCTCAAGAAAATCAGCATTGGCTATGGAACGTGCCACGGCGTTGATCATGTCGGGAAGCAACGATCCCGGCTTGGCGTACGCGCACACTTCGACATTGATGCCGTAAGGGGAGTAGCCGGTCAGTCTCACTTTCGGAGGGAAGCGCGGATCGGCCAAATCGGCGGTATCGCGCTGCACGGCCTGAACCACCTGACGGGTCATCTCGTCGATGTCGGTGCCGGCCTTGGCGGTGAACGGCACGCGAACCAGCATCTCATTGGACGGATTGAGTTTTTCCAGTGACGTGGTGTTCAGAATCGAATTCGGAATGATCTTGACGTTGCCATTGCGCTCGCGCACCACGGTCTGACGCCAGTTGATATCTTCGACCACGCCATCGGTGCCCGCCACATTCACCAGATCACCCGGCTGGATTACACGGCCAAGCATCAGACTGAAACCGCCGATGATATTCGCGATCGTATCTTTCATGCCGAGCGACACCGCAAGGCCGCCGATGCCGAGCGCGGTGAAAATCGTGGTCGGATTAATGCCGAACACCGGCTGCAGCACAGTGCCCACAGCCAACATCCACACCACCGCGCGCAGAATATTGATGAAAATCGAAGCGTTCGGCACTTGCGAACGGTCCAGCACTTTGCTCACGATTCGGGTAAGCGCCTTGTCGATAACGGCCGCAAGCAGTGCGACGACAATGAGCAGAATGATTTTTCCGGAATTGGTTTTCAGCCAATCCACAGCGATTTCAATCGGTTCCATGGTGTTCTGGAGCGTCCCTTCATAAGTTTGTTGCATGCATTACTGGTGCGTTCGACTTGCGTTCGCTGCACCTGCGATGTGTGTTTGCAACTGGTGTTCGCACATATCCTACAGTGTGTGGCTGAGTCGGTTTGAGCGTGGGTGTACGGGGGTGTGTGCGAGAACATGTGGGGAAATGCGCGTGGTGGCATGTGGTCGGAGCCGCGAACGGGCTAAAGTTGAGGCATGGGCAATGTGGTGGATTATGTGCGCCGAGAGTTCCGCGGGTTCGGCGAATTGGCGTTCAGCAATGTCGATTCCTTGGTGCTTTCCGAGCTTTCCTACATGCGATTGCTGGGTTTGGTTCCAGTATTCGGCGAGGCCAAGTCGGTGGCGACCGTGCCGATTCGTGAATTGCTGCGCGCCGAAAGCTACGATGAGATGTTTGTTTCGAATTCCTCTGAAATGAATGATTACCGGCTTTCGCTGCTGCGTGCGGTTTGCGAATCGCCGCGATTCCGCGGGTTGCGGGTGGGGGAGTATGCCGAACGTTTGGATGAGGGCGAGCAGCAGCAATTCGCTGCGATGACCTTCGATTTGGGTGCTGATTTCGGCTTATATGTTGCGTTCCGTGGCACTGACGGCACGCTCGTCGGCTGGAAAGAGGATTTCAATATGGCGGTGCGTTGCCCAGTGCCGTCGCAAGAATCGGCATATCGATATGCGGACTCAATTTTGGACAGGACGGAACGTTTGCTCTCGGCGAAAGAATCGCCCGGCATTATGATCGGCGGGCATTCCAAAGGCGGCAACATGGCGGTATACGCGGCCATGCAAATCACACAAAGCGATATTGAAGCGACCAGCGAGCGCGCGCAGCGGCTCGGACTGCTACCGGCACTCGGCGGAAGCGTGCCGGGACGCAACTGCAGAATCTCCCGCATCTTCTCACATGATGGGCCTGGAATGTCGCAAGTCATGGTGCATAGCCGCGCATATCAGGCAATCGCGGCACGAATCGACAAAACCGTGCCGGAATCCTCCATCATCGGCATGCTGCTGCAATCGCAAATCAAACCAACCTTCGTCAAAGCCGACGCCATAAGCATTCTGCAGCATATGGGATCAAGCTGGCAGGTGACGCAATCCGGCGAATTCGAGCGGGCAAGCGAGCTGACAGGCGGCGCGCAACTCATCGGCAAAACCATTGATGGATGGTTCGACCGCGTAAGCCAGGAACAGCGCGAACGGGCCATCAACCAGATGTACGACATCTTCGCAGCAGCGGGGTACGGTAATATCGCTGATTTGGTGGCGAATTGGACGGATTCGCTGCCGAAAATCGTGGCGGCCGCCAGGGGCACCGACGTGGAAACGCGCGAACTCATCAAAGATGTGCTCAAGGCGATTCCAGCCAGTGCGGCGAAAGTCGCTGTCGGTGAACTGCGCAACGACAAGGAGGGGGATGCGTGATGGGCAACATTATTGACTATGCGCGCACGGAAACGCGCAGTTTCGAGGCATTGCCGTTCCGCGAGGCCGACGCATTGGTGTTGGCACAGCTTTCGTACGACGAAGTGCCGAAATGCGTGCTGCTATTGGACGATTTGGTAGCGAAATACGGTACGTTGCAGGCGCGTGCGAAGCAATTCGATATTCGACGTCCGATCGCATCATTGCGTATGCTGCGCAAGCCCCCGTTTGGCGGTGCGACGATTGCGCGTGCCGATGACGAGCTGAACCACGACAAGCCCGTAGCCGACCATGACGTGGAGAACGTGGGATTGGTCGATCCGCAGGTGACACACGACTTCTACCATGCTGTGGCGGCGAACCCGCGGTTTTCCGACGTTGAAATGAGCGCGTACTGCGAGCAGTTTGATGGCGACGCGCAAACGCAGTTCGCGGCAGTGACTTTCCGGCTACCGTCGGGAACGTTGGTTGTGGCGTTTCGAGGTACCGATGATTCGCTGGTCGGATGGAAGGAAGACTTCAACATGGCCTTCCAATACCCGGTTCCAGCACAGGTTTCTGCAGCTGAATACCTGAAAAAAGTCGCCTCGCTGTGGGATGGGCCGATACTGCTGACCGGTCACTCCAAAGGCGGTAATTTGGCCGTATATGCGGCCATGAACGCCGAAGACGAGATCAAGGATCGTGTTGAACGCATCTACTCGCTCGACGGGCCGGGCTTCCCCGAGGAAGTGGTGAAAAGCTTCGAATATGCGAGCGTGAGCGACCGCATTGTGAAAATCGTGCCGGACTCCTCGGTGGTGGGCATGGTGTTTGAAACCCCTGAACGTTGCGTGGTGGTGAAATCCGACGTGGATGGCATCATGCAGCATTTCGCCTTCTCGTGGCAGATGCACGGGGGTGAATTCGCCAAGGCCGAAGATGTGGCCGACAGTTCAGTGGTGTTCAACAAGTCGCTGAACGGCTGGCTTGCGGGACTTTCCAAAGAACAGCGCGAGCATGCGGTCGACGCGCTGTTCTCCGTGCTCGAAGCTTCCGGGGCGGGCAGTATTTCCGCGATCGTGGCAGCCGGTCCGAAAGTAATTCCCGAAATGCTCGGCACATATGTTGGCTTGAGCAGTGCGGATCGGCGCAACATCAATCAGGCGCTGGTGATTCTGTTGCAGGCGGCGCTCGCGCGCAATCCGAAAGTTCAGCGAAAGTGAAGTGCGAATGAGGTGTGAGCACTGTGCGAACATGGGCGGGCGCTGTGCATGTAGCGTACTTGTGTCGTAAGCGTGAATTCGTATACGACATTTGCCGAAATTCGGTCTAGACAACTTGTACAATAAATGTGGTTATAAGGCAGCGTGACTAATTATCAGGGGGTACTGATGCCACGACCACGCAGAGACTCAGAAATCCTGCCGGCGAAAGAACGTCTCGAAAACGCATTCTGGGAGCTGCTTTCGGAACGCGAGTACAACAAAATCACCGTCACCGACATCGTTCGCGCGGCAGACGTGAATCGCAATTCCTTCTACTACCATTTCTCCGGGCTGCCGGAACTCGCCGACTCCGCAATCCTGCATGCCGTTGAAAACACGCCAATGCCGGGCGTACCGGGACGAGATTTCGATCCGGACGTCGAATGGCGCAAACACGTCACCGCACTACTGCGCGATCCGGAACAGCGCCAGCGCCTCGACCGACTGGCATTGCTAGCCGGCCCGCACAGCTCACCGGAACTCGTCTCGTCACTCAAGGAATTCGGGCGACTCACCATGATTTCCGTACTTGGGCTGAACGCCGACAATCTCGATCTGAAAACCGATCTTATGCTTGACTTCACAGTCGGCGGAATGCTTTCCGTACTGCAGCGCTGGCCGAAACTGCATGAGAAACTGCCGATCGACACCGTATTCAACGAGGACGTCGCCGTGCTTGCGGCAGGCATGTTCATGTCGATGTCGAAAGCAGACATGCTCGAATATTGGCGCAGGATCTTCAGCGAAGGATTCGTGCCCAGCATGGCGATTTCGCAACAGCAGCCGCCGTCTGCCAAGTGACCATCGAAAGCTGGCTGTGACAATCCGGTGGTAGAAACGATATAGCGGCGTTTTTCCGCGGATTGCCCTGCGAAAAACGCAAATGTGCGAACACATGCGAACGTGCGTGGCAGCGCGAACGTGCGAAAGCGCGAAATGAACGAACGACGGGGAGGTTGTCCATGATCAACGAAGCCTACAAAGCCATGCTCGGCGGAAAATCCGTAATCCGCGAGCTGAGCGAATATGCGACCGTGCGCGGCGCCGAAATCGGCTATGAAAACGTGTTCGACTATTCGCTGGGCAATCCGAGCGTGCCCTGTCCGCAAAGCTTCACCGACGAGATGATCGCCCTGTACCAGGGGGCGGAACCGGTCACATTGCACGGATACTCACCGTCGCTGGGCATTGCCTCGGTGCGTGCGGCCATTGCAGAAAGCCTCAACCGTCGTTTCGACATGGACTACACGGCCGACTACATCTTCCCGACTACGGGAGCAGCTGGCGCGCTGGCCCACGCACTGCGCGTGGTGACCAAGCCGGGGGACGAAGTCATCACGTTTGCCCCCTACTTCCCTGAGTACCAGCCATATGTCAACGGAACCGGCGCGCACCTGACCGTGGTGCCAGCCGATACCGGAAGCTTCCAAATCAACTTCGAAGCGTTTGAACAGGTGTTGAACCCGGGTACCGCCGCGGTGCTCATCAACACGCCGAACAATCCTTCCGGAGCCGTCTACTCCGCCGAAACGCTGACACGACTGGCTGAAGTCCTGCGTGCCAAGCAAGTTGAATACGGCCATGACATCTTCTTGATCTCCGACGAACCGTACCGCGAAATCGTATTCGATGGGGGTGTGCAGCCGTATCCGAGCAAGTTCTACGACAATACGCTCTCGTGCTACTCGTACTCCAAGTCGCTGTCATTGCCGGGCGAGCGCATCGGCTATGTGGCGGTGAATCCGCGTGCCACCGACGCCGAACTGATCGTGCCGATGTGCGGGCAGGTCAGCCGCGAAACCGGACATAACTGCCCAGGATCCAGCGTGCAGCTGGCTGTGGCCAAGGTGGTGGACGAGACCAGCGATCTTTCCGTATACGAAAAGAACATGAACCTCCTGTACGACGCGCTGGTGAGGCTCGGATTCGACGTGGTGCGCCCGGGTGGTACGTTCTACGTCTTCCCGAAGGCGCTTGAGGAGGATGCGAACGCGTTCTGCATGAAAGCCAAGGACTACGACCTGATTCTCGTGCCGTCCGACAGCTTCGGTGTGCCCGGCTACTTCCGCATGGCGTACTGCATCAACACGGAGAAGGTGGAGCGTTCCATCGCCGCGCTTGAAAAGTTCGTGCACGAAGTCTACGGCCGCTGAAAAAGTCGTTTGCGCTATATGTGGCAGGTTTATGCGGAAGACGACGGTTAGAGGGGATAAAACTTGCCCCCTAAGTGACGTTTGGCCCAGTAGGTCTGCCACATATAGCGAATACTATTTTTCCTGAGAGGGGGAATCTGCCACATATAACGAATATCGTTTTTTGATGTGTGCGGATATGGGTTCGCCCGAAATCCGGTGGGGGCGGGAGACCGGGCGAAATCTACGAAACGAGATGCATGGTCGGCGCGTGGTACGTGGCGCTCGCCGACCATGACGCAATCAGTGCGTGGCAATTTCGTCAATCTTGGTGACGTGACCGCCGAACTGGGCGCGCATGGTGGAAACTACGCGCAGAATGTCATCCGCACCGCCGCGGGAAGTCTGACGTGCGTACAGTGCGGCCGCGGTGGCGGGGGTTGGTACGCCCAGTTCGAGCGCCGCCTCGATCATCCACTTCGCCTCGCCGGATTCATTGGCCACCGGCGGCATGGACTGGAGTGTCGGATCCGACTTGAACGCGATGGCCAGCAGATCGAGCAGCCAGGACTGCACTACGGAGCCGTCTCGCCACGAGCTCATTACGGCGGCCGGATCCTTGATGAGGTCGGATTTCACCATAGTGGCAAAACCTTCGCCGAACGCCTGCATCATGCCATATTCGATGCCGTTGTGCACCATTTTGGCGAAATGGCCGCCGCCAACCGGTCCTGCGAGCACGAGTCCGGAATCGCCCTCAGGCTTGAGCGCTTCGAAAATCGGTCGGGCGCGTTCAAAATCCTCTTCGCTGCCACCCACCATGAGCGCATACCCGCGGTCGATGCCCCACACGCCGCCGGAAACACCGCAATCCATGAAGTGAATGCCCTTCGGCTCGAGTTCGGCCGCGTGACGCGCGTCATCGGTGTAACGGGAATTGCCGCCATCGATGATCATGTCGCCGGGCTCAAGTAGTTCCGCCAATTCGTTGATGGTGCTGTCGGTCGCCTCGCCTGCGGGCACCATCACCCACACGATGCGCGGCGCGGTGAGCGCGGTCACCATCTCTTCGAGGCTTGCTACGGTGCGATCTGATTCGGGGGAGCGGTCGTATCCGACCACCTCGTGCCCGGCTGCCGTGATGCGCTTCGCCATATTGCCACCCATTCGGCCCAGACCGATCATTGCCAACTGCATGATGTTCTTCTTTCTACGGTTGTGTTTGATGTGGAATTGTGGATTTGATTGGGATTGGTGCCGCCCGTCCATCGCTGTCGCCTTCCGCAATGCAGAAGAGAAGGCGACAAGCAACAGATGGACGGCAGGTCTGTAATTTCTGCATCTCAGATATGTTGTTCAGATATGAGACGTGCGAATCGTATATCTCAATTCATGTGTGGAATATCATGCGTCAAAGCACTAGCGAAAGCAGCATGACGCAACCCAAGCCGGTGACCGACAGAATCGTTTCCATCAACGACCAGGTCTTCAACGTCTGGCCGACAGTCATGCCGAAATACTCCTTGACCAGCCAGAATCCAGCATCATTCAGGTGTGAGAAGAACACGGATCCTGCGCCGATGGCAAGCACCAGCAGTGCCAAATGCGTCGGGCTCATGCCGGTGGCGAGCGGCACCATGATGCCGGAAGCGGTGACGGTGGCGACGGTTGCGGAACCGGTGGCGAGGCGGATGAGCACGGCGACCAGCCAGCCTGCGATCAGCGGATTCATGGCGGATTCGGTGATCGAATTGGCGATCACGTCACCAATGCCGGAATCGACGAGCGTCTGTTTGAAGCCACCACCGGCAGCGACGATCAAAATAATGCCGGCGACCGAGCTGAAGGATTGGCCGACCATGCCATTGACCGCGTCGCGGGTGAACTTCTGCATGTAGCCAAGCACGACCATCGCGAAAATCGTGGTGACGAGCAGCGCGGTCAACGGAGTGCCGATGAAAGCGAGCGCACGACCCCACGCGGTTTCGCTTTGACCGGTCAGATCCACGATGGAAGCGGCGAGCATAAGCACGACCGGCAGCAGGATGACGGCGATTGCGGATGCGAAGGACGGGCGGTTTTCCGCGGATTTTGGCGCTTCGGCCTCAGCCTTGTTTTCGGGGGCAGTGATCGGCACCCACTTGGCGGCGAGTTTGCCGAAGATCGGGCCGGAGATGATTACGGTTGGGATGGCTACGAGCAGGCCGAGTGCCAGGGTGATGCCAAGGTTGGCGTTCAATGCGCCGATTGCGGTGAGCGGGCCGGGGTGCGGCGGCACGAACGCGTGCAGGGTGGAAAGGCCTGCGAGGGCCGGAATGCCCAGCAGCACAACCGGTGCCTTGGCGCGGCGGGCTGCGAAGAGCACCACCGGAATGAGAATGACTACGCCGACTTCGAAGAACATGGGAATGCCGACGATGAACGCGATCAGTGCCATTGCCCACGGCAAGCGTTGCAACGGCGTTTTGGCCATGATGGTGTCGACAATGGTGTCGGCGCCGCCCGACTTGAACAGGATCGTGCCAATGATCGAGCCAAACGCGATGAGTAGACCGACGTTGGCGATGGTGGAGCCGACGCCGGAAGTGAAGCTGCCGAACGCTTCGTCGTATTCCACGCCTGCACATACGGCCATCGTGAACGAGCCGGCAAGCAAGGAGAGGAACGGATGCACTTTGCATACCGCGATAAGTAGAACGATGATGGCGATGCCGATGATCGCCGCTGCAATGAGGTTCATGAATCCTCCTCGATTCATGGGTTTGGCGTGCTAGATCTGTCCGATTCTGGAGATTCGGACCTATGGAAGCCCATTTTGGGTGCGTACGTGTCCGTTTCTGCAGAATCGGACGTTCGCAGGCTGGTTTTGGGTGTGTGGCTGTCCGTTTCGGCAGAATCGGACACATTTGGACCAGGGGATGGCGGGTTAGGCGGCCTGGGTTGCGGTTTGGGCTGTCACGGTCGCGGCCACGGTTGCCGCATAGGCGTTCAGCGCTTCGATGGCACGGTCGACCATTTCGTCGACGCTGCCTTCGATGGAGATTTCCACGCCGTTCTCTTCGGGAGCAAGCGGCTCAAGAATGGCGAACTGGCTTGGCAGTAGCGCGGGCGGCATGAAATGGCCCTTGCGTTCGCTGAGTCTCTGCTGAATGAGCTCGTGGCTGCCGTTGAGGTGAATGAAGAATGTGGGCACGTCCTTGGCGAGCACCTCGCGGTAGCTGCGCTTCAACGCGGAGCTGGACACCACAGTGTTTTCGTCGAGCGCCTCGCGTGCCACCATCCAGGAGTTGATGACGTTCAGCCACGGCCAGCGGTCCTCGTCGGTGAGTGGAATGCCGGCTGACATTTTGTCGATATTTGCCTGCGGATGGAAGTCGTCGCCTTCCGCGTATACGTATCCGAGTCGTTCATGGATGGCTTCTGCGACGGTGGATTTGCCACATCCTGCAACGCCCATCACCACTACGTGAATGCTCATGTTGCTCTCCTTGCTATTGACGATCCTGTGCCGCTTCGCACCAGGAATAAGACTACTATAAACCGTAAAAGTAGTATCAGTCAAATAAAAAGTACTATGAATTGGAAAAATCGTGTGACTTGCTATGCTGGAGATAGTGCAAAATGGCGGTAAATCACGCAATCGCAGATATGCAATCATCTGCGATTTGTGATTGCCGTGCGTGTCGCAGAATATGTGAAACATACCGTGAAACAAAGCAGGCATGTTGTGGAGTGGGCAAGAGAGGAGCGATCGATGGCTGAAGGCGCGGTAATCGCAGAAAATACCGGCGGTGAGCTGATGCAGGATTCGGTGAGTCGAACGCTCGCCATCGAAATGCTCGACGGCGTGTGGAAGGCTGGCGAAAGCCTTACGTTGGAAGCCTTGCAAAGTCGTTTCGGTATTTCCAGAACCGTGGCGCGAGAAGTCGCGAAAACACTGGAATCCATGAATGCGGTACTCGTCAAACGTCGCATCGGACTTGTCGCACGCCCATTCGGCGAATGGCAGGCGCTCAACCATCAGGTGATTGAATGGCGCCTCCACTCCGCGCAACGCGAGCAGCAGCTGTCGTCCCTCACCGAACTGCGACTAGCGGTCGAACCGGCTGCAGCAGCTTCCGTCGCGCGTCTTGCCCCCATCGACGTCAAGGCGAAATTCCCCGTGTACGCGGCGCAAATGCGGCAGATCGCCGAAGCCAACGAGGAAGGCGAAGCCGGGCTCGCACAATTCCATGATCTTGACGTGGAATTCCATACGCTGATCCTGCATGAAAGCGGCAACGAGCTGTTCGCCGCGCTTTCCGACACCATTGCCACCGTGCTGCGCGGGCGCGTGGAACTCGGCAAATACCCGATGAAGCCGAAGCCCGACGCGCTTGACGCGCACGATGCCGTAGCCGACGCGATCGCCAAGGGAGAGCCTGAACGTGCGCGCAGCGCCATGCTCGACATCGTCGACGAAGTGGCACGTGCCCTCAATTTCTTCTGATTTTCGAATCAACATTGCGTTTCTTCGCAGACTCTGAAGAAGAATGCAATTGCGATTACTACGCGGTCGACTCTTGCCATGCATGACTTTTCAGACGTAAGTTGACATCGGAAATACGGCATCACCTAGGAATGCGCACGCAGAATCAATCGGTTGTGGCGATTGAATCTACATGCGCATTGAGTAGACAAGTACTACTTACGGGTGGGGTCTTTTTGCGGGAGGAGGAAGATGAGGGCGACGATCAGCAGGATTGCGATTGAAAGCACGCCCACCGAAGCGTTGCCGGTCAGCGACGTGGTCGTGGCCACCAGGGAGGTGCCGATGGTCGAAGCGGTCTTAGGGAAGAAACAATAGTGAGACCGGGGAACCCTTGAAATCATCGGGGAATCATGGTGGCGATGCATGCGATTAACACATGTTGTTAACACAGATGTGGAATGAGGAAGCGCGTGAGGCTCGTGGTCTGCGACGCATGAGTGTGACCGTGAGCTCCCCAGCTGATGAGCGCAAAGGCAGAGATTGGTTTCACGCGGGATTGTTCCGATGTCAAGGTCATGATGCAAAAGCGTTAAGCATCCTACGGATTATATTGAGAAAAGAAGTCATTAGTAATACAATTGGCTTTGGAAAGGATTCATTATGAGCACTACCACTGTTCGCATGGATGATGATCTCAAAGCCGAAGTGAACGCTATTCTTGATTCCATGGGATTGAATTTCAATACGTTCGTGAATATGGCCAGCGTGCAGTTGGTGTCGCAGCGTCGTATTCCGTTCGAGGTGAAGGCGCCTGAACCCGTGCTGCCTCGCGCGGGACATGTTGCCGCCAATGGGGTTACATACCGTGGGGCCGACGAACAGGGGTATCCGGTGGTTGAAGTGCCGAACGCCATGGTGTTGAATCCAAGCCGGGGCGCCGATGGTGTTGCCGTACTGCCCAAGGCGTGGCGCGATGGCGAATGATCATGATATTCCGGAATTGATGCCGGTTCCGGAGCAATTGCATGTCTTCGACGTGTATCGCATGCAGGTGCGGTTCGAGGATGATCCGACGAAATCACGCAACCATTACGTGGCCGCCATCGTCATACAAGCCGACGACGACGGTGGAGTGGCTGTGAAACTGACCAGCAATCCAACCTGGCATGGGGCGGGCGATGTGCAACTGCCCGAGTATGAGCATGCCGGGCTTACCCATCTGACGACCGCTCGCTGCGCGCAGCTGGTGCGGTTCCTCCGGTCGGATCTACAGGGATTCACCGGTAGATTGAGTCGGAATGATGCCATACGTGTGGCCAATGCGGTCGGCGAGGTAAAGCCTGAAGAACAGGTGTGGCTGTAATTCTGTTCTGCCGTCTAACTGGTTCGGGGTATTCACTGTGAACCAGTGCGCAATTGCGATGGTCGGATGTCTTTCTACAGTCCTTTTTCTCAAAGGACTCGGCTTCAAGCTGGAGCAGATTCGCTCGATTCTGTCGGACGAGCGGCCGGAACGGGTGCTGGTTGATTTGCTGGATCAGCAGACGGCATCCTTGCAGTCGGGTATCGCCGAGCAGAAGCAACGTCTTGATGACTGCTTGCAGCTGCGCAAAGCACTGACGGTCTCGGCGTCGGACTTCGTATCGTCAACATTAACCGACATGGCAACCGTTATGAACACCACAACCACTCATTCCCTGCGTACCACATATTTTGTCATGCTGGCAATCGCATTGCCCGCGACTTTGTTGCAAATTGCATGCCTCGTCATCGGTGTGATGACAGACGTATGGTGGCCGCTGCCGGTCGCCGTTCTGCTGGCGATTGCGCTCACTGTTGCGGCGATGAAGTACTATCGCTCCCGCGTGCAGTACCTATGTCCGGCTTGCCATGAGACCTTCCAGCCGGGTATGCGAGAGTTCGTATTCGCCGCACACACGCCCAAGACACGCAAGCTTACCTGCCCGCATTGCGGTCACAGGGGGTACTGCATGGAACTCAGCATCTGAAAGTTTCTGATTATAGCGTTCGATTTACCAACGGTAGTTGTCGCAGAATTTGCGACAACTACCGCCCTGTCAAAATATGTGCGTTGTGCAGGGCTAAATTGTTTCAGGTCGCTGCTCGGGCGGTAGGGTCTGCCGTTTTATCGCTGCTTCGGCGTTCCTGTTGCTGATTGGACATTACGCTTGCGTTGGGTCCTTCTGCAGGAGCAGGAAGATGAGGGCGACGATCAGCAGGATTGCGATCGAAAGCACGCCCACCGAAGCGTTGCCGGTCAGCGACGTGGTGGTCGCAACGAGGAAAGTGCCGATAATCGAAGCGGTTTTGCCGAAAATATCGTAGAAACCGTAATATTCGTTGGCACGGTTCTTTGGGATGATCTTGCCATAATACGAGCGCGACAACGCCTGGATACCACCTTGGAACAAGCCGACAAGAATCGCAAGAATCCAGAATTCCGTAGCGGAACGCAAGAAGAACGCGGCGAACAGCACAATGCAGATATAAGCGATCACGGCGGTGGCGATCATGGTTTTTGCGCCAAAATGCCCAGCCAGCTTGCCGTACGCGATTGCGCTCGGGAATGCCACGAACTGCGTGACCAGCAGCGCCATTACCAGATGCGTGGAGTCGATGCCTAACTGCGTGCCGTATGAGGTGCTCATGGAAATCACCGTGTTCACCGCGTCAATATAGAAGAAGAACGCGATCATGAACATCCACAGCGGCTTGTTCTTGCGGATTGCGCGAAAAGTGGAGCCGAGCTCTGCGAGTGTGCCGCGGATGGCCTCACCGGTCTGACCCGCGGTAGCGCGGTAATGCACCTGCTTATAGCTGGTGAGCAGCGGAATGGTGAACGCCACCCACCACAATGCGGTGATTACGAACGAAGCGCGCGTGCATGCCACCGTGGACCATCCGAACAACGACGGACCGCCGAAAATCAGCGCGATGCAGGCGATGAACGGAATCGTGGAGCCAATATAGCCCCATGCGAAACCATGCGAGGACACGCGGTCCATACGTTCATTCGACGTGATATCGACCAGCATGGAATCGTAGAACGTGAGAGAACCGTTCAGGCCGACCGTGGCGAGAATGCACACCACCAGGAAAATGAGCCAGCTGAGCGGCAACGCCATCGCACAGCAGGCGACCACGCCCGTCAGGAAGAATCCGGTGAAGAACTTCACCTTCATGCCCTGCACGTCGGCCATGGATCCGAGCACAGGCATCATCACCGCGATGATCAGCGATGCGATGGTCTGCGCGTACCCCCATGTCGACACGATATTCGATTGGCCGGCGGACTGCAGCAGCGAGTTCGCGTAGATTGGCACGACGGCGGTCGACAGCATCACGAATGCGGAATTGCCGACATCGTAGACGATCCACTTTTTTTCGCGTGTGGTGAGTTTTGCGTTGGGTTTCGGCAGATTTTCTGCGGATGTTGCAGATGTTGCAGAAGCTACGGGCATGGAAGTTGCGTCGGGCGCAGTTGTGGGCGCTGTTGCGCGTTCAGACATGATTGTTGACTCTTTCGAATAAACCGTCAATTCACTGTTGTATACACTACAGTTCATCTTAAATGGACGTAAGGGATGCGCTCTGCCGTTACGCATGAACAATGCATGAACATTGCGACTGATGCGTGATTGATGTTTAGCTATTGTGAACAAGCGCCATGATTCCGGGGAATCCAAGGCGATTTCTATCCACAGGTTTGCAATCTGGTTTGCGATTGGCTGGGGCTGGTTGTACAGTTGAGAAGTTGTGTGTTCTGCCGTGCATTCAGTTGCATGGTGTCGAACGCGCAGACTTGCAAGTCAATAGTAATTTATAGGGAGTCCATTATGGCAGCTCGTTGCGCAGTGTGCGGCAAGGGACCGCAGACCGGTTTCACCGTTTCGCACTCACATATTCGCAATAAGCGCACCTTCCGCCCGAACCTGCAGCCGGTTCGCACCACCATCGACGGCGAGAACGTTCGCGTTCGCGTTTGCGTCAAGTGCATCAAGGCTGGCAAGGTTCAGCGCGTTGAAGCGTGAATCGCGAAATAACAGCTTGAAACCCCGGTAGACCACTGGTCGCCGGGGTTTTGCTTTGTGCGCCTAGGTCATGAGCGTCCGGATTGTTCCAGTGGATGGAACAATCTTCCCGTCGGAAGGCTGTGTTGCGTCCGGATTTCTCCAGTGGGTGGACGTTTTGGGTCGTTGAGTGGCTTGTTTGCGGGGTGATTGTTCCAGTGGGTGGAGGATTTTGCCCGTTGAAGGGCTTGTGAGCGTCCGGATTGTTCCAGTGGGTGGGGAATTTTGCCCGATGAAGCCGCATCTGTCGGCATAAATGGGGAGAATGGTGCGTTATGAGCACCACACTGGAAACACCGATTTCATCAATTGAAAGCAACCGCCGCAGGGTTGGCGCGCTGAAATCGCTTGGCGTGGTGTCCGTAGGCGACGCCCTGACCTACTATCCGTTCCGCGTAACCGACCCCGTTCCAGCACACGCACTGCACGAGGCGAAAATCGGGGAGAAAATGGCATTCGCCGCGCATGTGCTCGAAACGCGCGTTTTCCCCATGGCCCGTCGTGGTTTCCGTCTGATCGCAACAGTCACCGACGATGATTTCGCAGCCCGTCGCAACACCCCAAAATCGTTGGCGTCGCTGGTTTTCTTCTCATATCGCAAATCGTATGTCGACTGGGTGCAGCGCAAATTGCATACGGGAGCGCTGCTGGTCGTCGCAGGCGAGCCAAGCGTGTATGACAATCGTTTGCAATTCACGCATCCCGACCTGCTTACCATCAATCCCGTGCAGTCGCAGGCGGAAAGCGGGGAATGGAATGACGGTTTCGGCGGTCCTGCAAATCCACCGCTTGGTAATCTGAAATACGATGCGCAAACGGTTGATGAAGCATTGAAACGAGTCTGCCGTCCGCGACCGGTATATCATGCGAATTCCAGGATTTCCAGCGAACATATTCACGAATCGGTATTGAAATACATGGATGCGTTGCGTGGAAGCGAGTATTTGCCATCGCAAACGCCAAATAATTCCTCGGATAATATCGCACAAGAAGGGGAGTTTGACGTTCCTCAAGTAGATCGTGAAGTGCAGATTAAATCGTTGTCTGTTGCTATTCCCGACATTATTCCAGAAGATTTTCGTGAGCAATATGGGCTTATGCATCGCGATGAAGCATTCATGGCGATTCATGATCCGGTCGATCGCAAGAATTTCGACAACGCCCTGCAAACGTTGCGATACGAGGAAGCGCTGATCTGCCAGACCGCACTCGTCAAAGCACGCGACGCATCACGCAAAAACAAGGCGACCGCATGTTCCGTAACGCGGTTGAAAGACGATTTCATTGCCTCACTGCCGTTTGCTCTGACGAGCGGCCAAAGGCAGGTTATTGCCGATATTTCCGCCGATATGACGCGCGACTACCCCATGCAACGATTACTGCAGGGCGAGGTTGGATCCGGCAAAACCGTGGTCGCGGTCGCAGCCATGATGCAGGCTGTGGGATCAGGCGGGCAGGCCGTGCTTGTAGCGCCAACGCAGGTTCTTGCCGAACAGCATTATGCGAGCATTTCCAAAATGGTGGCGAAATCGACGGATGCAGACGATAAAACGGCTTCTGAAATCCGGGAAAATACTGCGCCAACGAAAGCGTCAGCAATCCAACAAACTGGGGAATCCACACAACAAACTATCAACAATAGTGCTGTGGATAAAGGTGCACAACTTGTCGATCTGCTTGACATAGCCGAAATTTCCAATGTGGATAACTCAAATAACGACGATTCGATTACATTACGAAGCGAGCAATCGCATATTTCCGATGCACAAAAAGTGGGTATTCCAAGCAAAGGGAACGATATATTCGGCACAAAAGATGGAGAGATTCCCGTATTTCTTCTTACGGGAGGCATGAGACTTGCCGAACGCCGCCGCGTACTCGCCGCAGCCGCATCAGGCATGCCCTGCATCGTCGTGGCGACGCACGCCGCATTTTCCAAGAGTTTCCAGGCGCCGAACCTCACACTGGCGGTAATCGACGAACAGCATCGCTTCGGTGTGGAGCAACGCGAATCGTTGAATTCCAAGGGGGCTACTGCTCCGCATCTGCTGGTCATGACGGCCACTCCGATTCCGCGCACCGCAGCCATGACCTGGTTCGGCGATCTTGATATTTCCGCGTTGACCGAACTTCCTGGCGGCCGCAAGCCGATTCGCACATTCGTGGTGCCGGAAAGCAATGCGTCGCTGATGGGCGAAATGTTCGCCCTGATCCGTAAACGTATTGATGCGGGGGAGCGCGCCTACGTGGTCTGCCCGCGCATCGACGACGATTCCGAAAATGCGGATGACGTGTTGGCAGAGTCGGCTGCTTCAAACTCGAAAACCACGGGCTCGCCAGTTCCCGCCTTTGACGAAGCATACGATCTTGGTGAAGACGATGAACAGCGCGCGCAACGCCCCCCGTTGCATTCCGTCGCAGAAATCGTGGAGCGTCTGCAATCGTTGCCGCAATTCAAAGGCATTCGCTTCGCAACATTGACTGGGCGCGACGATGACGCCACAAAATCGCAGGTTATGGCCGATTTTGAAGCCGGCATAACGCCGATTCTGGTGGCGACCACGGTGATCGAAGTCGGCGTGGACGTTGCGAAAGCCAGTTGCATCGTGATTTTCGATGCGGATCGGTACGGACTTTCGCAATTGCATCAGTTGCGAGGGCGCGTTGGTCGTGGCGGCACTGATTCGGGGGCTTTCCTGATTTCGCGTGCACCTGCGGACAGTGATGCCGCCCGCCGTCTTGACGTGATTCAGGGCACGTTGGATGGTGCTGAAATCGCGCAGGCCGATTTGGAATTCCGTGGAGCCGGCGACGTGCTCGGAGATGCGCAATCCGGCGGAAAAACGGGATTGAAGCTGCTGCGCGTGGTCAAGGATGTGAAGATCATCGAACAGGCACGGGCCGAGGCCACGCAGCTTGTTGCGGCCGATCCCGATTTGCTTGGATTTGTGCAGTTGGCTGGAGCGGTATTGGATTTCACGCGCGGCAACGAAATGTTCCTGACCAGCAATTAGTTTGGCGCGCCTAAAAGAGCCGGACACACCTAAATTAAGCCCGCCACGCTAGAGTAGTGCGTATGCGCGTAATTTCAGGACGATTCAAAGGTGTGGCATTGACCACGCCGAAGTCGGGTACCCGACCGACTACAGATCGCACCAAAGAGGCGATTTTCTCGCACCTTGATTCGTGGGGAGTGTTGGACGATGCCCGCGTGCTCGATTTGTTTGCGGGAACCGGCGCTTTGGGCATCGAAGCATTGAGCCGTGGCGCGCGAGAGCTGGTGGCGGTGGAATCCTCCGCTCCGGCGGCCGCATTGATCGCGCAGACGCTGACCGCGTTGAAGCATAACCGTTCGTGGGAACATGGCATGAGCGCCCGCGTGGTGAAGGCCCGCGCGGAAAAATATGCGGCTTCGGCTTCGGCCGTTGAACCGTTCGACATGGTGTTCATTGACCCGCCGTACGCCTTCGAAACGAATGATTGCAACCAGCTGCTCGCCGATCTTGCCAGCCGTGAACTGACCTCCAGCAACACGGTGATCATGCTGGAACGATCCACCCGTTCCGAAGCTCCCACGGCCCCCGCAAACTGGGAAATCACCGATCGGCGCGACTATGGCGAAACCGCCGTCTACTACATTGAACCCAGCGAGCCAATCTCCGATAACGATCAGCAATAATCGCAAAAAACTTGCGATTATTCCGCGTAAAAACAAGCGTTTGAAAGCTAGCGTTTGCGCGGGTGAGCGGCGGAAACCTCCCAACCGAGCGCCATCAGCGTCTTGCGATCGGCTTTGTCGAGTTTGGTGCAATCCAGCGCTTCGATCAGATCCGGACGCAACTCGTCGGTTTTCTGGAGCGCCTCATCACGGCGGAAGCGATCCACTTTCGCATGATTGCCGGAAAGCAACACGTCCGGAACCTTGATGCCACGCCATTCGGCAGGCTTCGTGTACTGGCGATGCTCCAACAGCGCGTTCTCGCCCGTATACGATTCCTCAACAATCGATTCTGCATTGCCCATAAAACCGGGCAGCAGTCGCGTAATTGCCTCCAACATGACCGAAACCGCGACCTCACCGCCGTTCAACACATAATCGCCGATCGAATATTCACGCACATCAATGCCTTGCGCGCGGTAATACTGCGGAATGCGAGCGTCATATCCTTCGTAACGGCCGCAGCCGAACAGCAGATGATCGGCATGGCTTAGTTCCGTCGCATCCTGTTGTGTGAATAGTGGGGCGGAAGGATTCGGGAAAATCAGCACAGGACCTGCGGACGATTGTGCAGTGTCAGTTTTTCCGGAATTGCCGGATTCTGCGGGAACTGCAACAGTTGCAGAATTGCCAGAATCGCAAGTATCGCAGGAATCTGCGGAATCCTCCATATTTTCCATATTTTTCGTATTTTCGATTGTAGCCGGCTGAAGCTGCAGCAGCTCGTCAAGGCATTCGCCCCACACCTCTGGCTTCATCACCATGCCCGCGCCTCCGCCGACAGGAGTGTCATCGACGGAATGGTGCACGTCGTGCGTCCAGTCGCGCAGATTGTGCGCGGTCACTTCCACAAGACCTTTCGTCTGCGCTTTGCCGAGCAGACTGAGGTTCAGCACTTCGAAATATTCCGGGAAAACAGACACGATATCGATCTTCATAATGTTCAGAATACCGGGATGTCTGCCAAGTGACGGAAAACGTAAAGGTGGGCACTGGAAATCCAATGCCCACCTTGAGATAGATATGTGATCGCAAACGATCACAGACCCGGAATAAGTCCTCCGGGCGGATCGAGGGTCAGATAGCCCTCTTCGAGGTCGATGTCCGGCACGAGCTCATCCACAAACGGCACAAGCGCGCTGTTCTCAACCACAACGCCGTCGGCATCCTTCACCGGATTGGCGAGACGAATCTTCAGCAGCCATTGGGCCACTTCTATCACGTCAACGACTTTGCCGACCACCACGCCCGGTTCGAGAC
>SKDY01000938.1_pt1 | contig 20576 bp, 24 predicted proteins | sample 4826591 | NCBI WGS metagenome assembly SKDY01 (sample SAMN11008823, study PRJNA524170) | human gut metagenome | biome: Human fecal sample; material: Feces; isolation source: fecal sample from pouch patient p10, p22 | host: Homo sapiens | place: Israel: Tel-Aviv | collected 2016-06-15 | reverse complement strand
GATGATTTCTATTAGCTTGTCCAGTAAATAAAAAAGAAAATCCAATAAAATATAAAACATAATAAATAAGTATTCCAAATAAATAATAAGAAATGTGTCTTAAAGTATATTCCAGTATACTTTCATTATCCTTTTTAGAAATATTAAATAATATGCTAACACAAAATAAAGCAATATACATATTGCTTGTTGGTTGATAACTTGCGCATGAAGAAGCTATTAATAAAGAAGATACTAAAAACTGTTTATATTTATTATCATTTTGATAGAAAAAAGCTAAAAGAATAAACCCAACAGAAAATAGATGCCCTATTGAATCATATTGATAAGACATATTTTGTAAAAAGAATGGATTACAAACAAGTAAAATAAATGGAAAAATATTTAGAATCGTATTTTTTAAATTCATTTTATTTGTTGCATAATAAACAGAATATGAAAAGAAAAATATGCCAACCAATAAAGGAAGTGGGGCAACATTGTAAATAGTTGTGAAATTAAAATTTAAAAGTTTAAATAATAATGTTGTAAGAGGTCTTCCTTCAATTTCCCAATAACCATAACCATTATCAAGACGAGTGTGATCATCCATGTATGGAACATTAGCAATGATAAGGGGTAGAACGAAAAGCAAACAAACAAAAAGAATAAGATTAAACTTATCCTTTCCTTCAAATTCCTTTAGTGATAAAATGTTAAACATGTAAAACTGACTCCTAGTTTTTAAATATATTCTCATTATTCATACAAACATAGCAAATTTTTAACAGGAAAAGCAAAAAAAACAAGATTGATGTAAACTTTTTGTTGTGCATGATAAAAAATTTAAGTATAATGTTTTTATCAAAATCAAACTGTTCATAATCTAAGGAAATAAACATGTTTAAGAAAATTACTGCTGTTCTCTTTGTTTTAGCATTAGTTGGTTGTTCTTCTGTCCCTAAAGAACCTGCTAAATACGTTGCTTTTCAAGAAAGTAAAACAAGTATTAAAGGAAACCAAAGAGTTACTGAAACTTTCTTTGGTAGTGGAGTTCAATGGAATAAAGATTATGTAGTAACTGTTAAGCATGTATCTTTTATTAAAGATATTGCTTATCAATCAGCAGATGGTATCGATATTCAGTTTGTTAAAAAATCGGCTGACAACGTAGTTATTCCACAATGGCGAGATCGTGTAGCGGGTGAGAGCGTCATTGTTGTAGGCTTGAATCAAAAAAGTAAAACAGAAGTATCTCAAGGTAAAGATCTAGATATTTCAGATGGTGATGGTGAGCAGATTTTGTATGTTACCTCGGCTCAAACAGTAGGTGGACAATCTGGTGGACCTGTATTTGGATCTGATGGTAAAGTTATTGGTATTCACTTTGGGGAAACTACAGGTATGAGTAATGGTAAACTGGATGAGGCTTTTAAAGGACATAATTATAAAAAGTTTTCACTATATATTCCATATTCTGTAGTTAAGCAAGAATGGGAAAAGTTCAATAAAGCGAAATAATAAACAAACCCTGTCTGTCGGCAGGGTTTTATTTTAAAATAAATGGAGTTTTACAAATGAAATTTTTTATCTTTATGATTGTTATCTTTATTTCTGGCTGCCAAACAAATTTAAAAAATAAGCATAGTTATGAAGTAAGTAATAATCAGCAAAATAAAATACTTTCACAAGGTATAGGAACACAATTTCCATACAAACAAAAATATAGCTTAACGGCAGCTCATGTAGTAGATAAAGAAAAACAGATTCTATCTAAGCATGATAAATGTGATGTTGCTTTAATATACAAATCTTATAAAGCTTCTAATGATGATCCAATATTTGCTGAATCAAAAATTAATGAAAAAGTAGTAGCCTACGGTTTCCCTCATGGTAATAAAAAAGAAGTTGAATTATCAGGTAAAATAATTGGTTATAAAAATGTAACTAATGGTGATTATACAAAAGGGTGTGCCGTAGCTATTATGGATTTTAATGTCGAAAAGGGAATGTCAGGTGGACCTGTTTATAACAATAAAAATCAAATTGTAGGTATTATTTTTGCTACTGATAAATACAAAAGACAATCCTATATGGTTCCTTACGAAAGTATAAAAGATTGGTTAAATAAAAATAGAATATAAAACTAATGTCGTAAGATATAATAATATAATAATTTACTGTATATTAAATAATAAAATATAACTTCACTAATATCAATTATTAAAGATTTATATACTTAATAAAACCGCTTATCTAAATTATTATCATTATTGTTTATGAGTTGTTGTTTTTATTTGCATTAACTATATTATTTAAGGAGGATATTCTTATTTAATAATAGGTGAAAAAATGAAGATTTTAAAAAGAAAAGGATTTTCCTTAATGGAAATGATGTTAGTTTTAGGAGCTTTTGCAGCGATTGTTGCAATAGGTTTTTGGATATATAGCATTGCCTCAGAAAGACAACGAATAAATACAGCACAAAAACAGCTTGCTTCTATACAAAAAGGAATAAGTGATATGTCAGGAATTTATTCTGATATCGATGAAGCGAGAACAATGTTATTAGGCAGTAAAACATTGCCAAGTAATATGATTAGTGGTTCAACGTTAGTTAATCCTTGGAAAGGTAAAATAACAATAACACCTCATAATGGAAGTGCTACTTTTTATGATGTTTCCTATTATAATGTTCCATCTAGCTCTTGTATAGATTTAGTCAATAAATCTCGTGTTTTTTATAGAACTGTAACGTCTACTAATTCTTCATTAACCAGTACAGATAGTGTAAATGGTATTGTAGATTTTTGTTCTAAAATATCTAAAAATGATGCTATAGTATTTTCTAACTTTTATACTGGTGACACCGTATATGAGGCAAGTGTTTCAAATAGTGTATCAACTTCAACGAGTGTATCATCATCAATAAGTGCATCCACAAGTATATCAGCCTCAACTAGTGCTTCTAAGTCAATAAGCACATCAGCGAGTATTTCGAATAGTATAAGTGCTTCTACATCTACAAGTATTTCAAATAGTATAAGTACATCTCTATCAACCAGTGCTTCTAAATCAATAAGCACATCAGCAAGTATTTCGGCAAGTACCAGTACTTCTAAATCAATAAGCACATCGGTAAGTAATAGTTTGAGCGCTTCAACGTCAAATAGTATATCTAACAGTATAAGTGCTTCAAAATCATTAAGTACCTCAGTAAGCAATAGTATTTCAAGTAGTGCGAGTGCTTCAATATCTAGAAGTATATCTACAAGTGTAAGTGCTTCAACATCAGCAAGTCTTTCTAATAGTATAAGCTCTAGTGTTTCAGCATCAAAAAGTGCTTCAACCTCAGCTAGTTTATCTATTAGTGCTAGTGCTTCTAAAGTTGCCTCATTGAGTGCTTCGCAATCAGCGAGTATAAGTGCATCCAAATCTGCTTCTACTTCTGCAAGCTTGAGTGCTTCAACATCTTTATCATTGAGTTCATCCAGATCTGCTTCAATATCAGCAAGTGTTTCCAATAGTATAAGCTCAAGTATTTCGGCATCAAAAAGTGCTTCAGCCTCAGCTAGTTTATCTATTAGTGCCAGTGCTTCTAAAGCAGCTTCATTGAGTGCCTCTCAATCAGCTAGCATAAGTGCTTCAAAATCTGCCTCTACTTCTGCAAGCTTAAGTGCTTCAAGATCTTTATCATTAAGTTCATCCAGATCTGCCTCTACTTCTGCAAGCTTAAGTGCTTCAAGATCTGTTTCAACAAGTGTGAGTGCATCAGCGTCTTTAAGTGCCTCAAGATCATTAAGTACAAGTAGATCCGTAAGCACATCAGTTTCTATATCAAAAAGTATTTCAACAAGCCTTGCTAATAACGTAAACAAAGGAAATACGGTATTAACAACAGCAACACCAAATATTACATGTATAATTGGTAATGGTGGAGCAATGATGGGTAAATATTTATGTAGTATGACAGCTATGAGTGTAGGTGGAATAACATGGAAATTTACTTATTCTACATTCTATAATGCTCCAATAAAAGTAACGAATGCTCAAATAAATACGCCAAACGCTTTATTAAATTATTTAAATACATATAAGAGAACTTCCTACAAATTAACAGATTTTAATCTTACAGGAGATGCCGCTAGTATTTATAAACAAATATTAGCAAAATTTGCAAGTTCTGTATCAGGAACAAATTACGTAATAACATATTAAAATATAAATAAAATACATAATAACTTAAATATATGTAAACATGTTAAAAGAGTAAATATACGACCGTATGTTTACTCTTTTTTTATTAATAAAATAATACAAAACATCATATATTATAGAATATAAAAATTATTAGCTTAGTAGTATTGTTTTATTCTCTTATGATAGTATTATTTAATAGACACATTTTGAAATATTTAGAGGATTTATAGTATGAAAAAAGTAAAGGGAAAAGGTTTTTCTTTAATGGAAATGATGCTGGTTTTAGGATCTATAGCAGCAATTGTTGCTATAGGGTTTTGGATATATAGCATAGCATCAGAAAGACAAAGGGTAAATACTGCTCAAAAACAACTAGCATCTATACAGAAAGGTATAGAAGATATGTCAGGGATCTATTCTGACATTGATGAAGCAAGAACAATGTTGTTACAAAGTAAAGTTTTACCAAGCAATATGGTAAGCGGCTCTGATTTAGTAAACCCTTGGAGAGGTAAAATAACAATAACTCCAAGAAATGGAAGTAATAATTTTTACAACGTTTCTTATTATAATGTCCCATCAAACTCATGTATAGATCTTGTAAATAAGTCTCGTGTATTCTATAGAACTGTAGAGTCTTCAAACTCTTCCTTAGCTAATACTGGAAGTGTTAATAATGTTGTAGATTTTTGTTCTAAAATTGGAAAAAATGATTCTATAGTATTTTCTAACTTTTATACTGGTGATACGGTATATGAAGCCAGTGTTTCGAATAGTATTTCTACATCAAATAGTATATCTACCTCAACAAGCGTTTCTACTTCAATAAGTATATCAAATAGCATAAGTACAAGTATTTCAACATCTAAAAGTATAAGCTCAAGTATTTCAGCATCAATAAGTGCTTCAATAAGTAATAGTATAAGTTCATCAATATCTACTAGTACTTCAATAAGCAATAGTAAAAGTGCTTCAATATCAACAAGCATATCCAATAGTATCAGTGCTTCTAAATCAACCAGTACTTCTATAAGTAATAGTATCAGTGCTTCGACGAGCACTTCAAAATCAATATCAGCAAGTGCTAGCACATCAGCTTCTTTAAGTGCATCAAGATCTGTTTCAGCAAGTATAAGTTCGTCAAAATCATTAAGTACTTCAAGATCTGCCTCGATTTCAGCATCTACTTCTGCAAGTTTAAGTGCATCAAGATCTGTTTCTACATCTAAAAGTATAAGCATATCTAAATCTATTTCAGCCTCAGTTGTGGCCTCTGGTCAAAAAGATAACAATATGGTAAGCAGAATAAAAGGTAATAAAGTTTACTCAGCGCAGCCAGTTCCGCATTTAAATGGTTATATACTTGGTTATTTGGAATATATGTCATTTAATGTAAATGGTAAGATGTATTATGTTATGGCTAAAAATATGGGATTCGGTCTTGCTGGAGCGACAACAGCAAATACATATAGAATACCTGTAAACGTAGGTCAAGTTAAAAATATATCTAATGAAATACAAGCAGCAACAACGGCTGCGCAAATGCAAGCTGTATTTAATAAGTATGGATTAGGAGCACTATATAATATATTACGAACTGGTTTCTATTATTAAGTTAAAATTTAGGTAAATAAAAGGCTACTACGGTAGCCTTTTTAAATGATAATAATTATTATTTGTATTTGTTTGATCTTTTAAAAATAACAGGTTATTGTATTTAAGGATGTTTTATAAAATTATTTAGGAGTTTTTAGATTATGTTTAAAAGGAAAAGTAAGGGATTTTCTTTAATGGAAATGATGCTCTCTTTAGGAGCTATTGTTGCATTAATGGCTGTTATTTTGTGGGTATTTAACGTTATGTCTGAGAGGCAAAAGGTAAGTACGGCAATAAAAGGCTTAGGGTATATTCAACAAGCAATGAATAAAATAGAAGGGTCTTATTCAAGTGTTGAAGAAGGGAGAAATATGATCCTTGGTGGAAATTTATTGCCAAGTAATATGAAACAGGGAAATAGATTAGTTAATCCTTGGGATGGTGAAATAACAATAACAGATCATGATGGAACAAATGAATTTTATGACATTACTTATTATAAAGTAACAGAGAAATCCTGTCCAGATCTTGTAGGAAGATCAAGGCCATTATTTAAAAGTGTAATAAGAAAATCAGATACTAAAACAATAAATAGTGATTCATCAATAACTGATATAGTAACTTTTTGTAAAAACTCACTAAATGATGGGATTATATTCTCAAGTTATTACGAAGGCGATACTGTTTATAAAACAAGTGTTTCAAACAGTGTATCTAATAGTATAAGCACCTCTGTATCCACAAGTGTATCAACATCAAAAAGTATAAGTACATCCGTATCAGCTTCTGTTAGTGCATCTGTTAGTGCGAGTGTGAGTGCCTCTACATCAGCATCTAAAAGTATTTCAACAAGCAAATCTATAAGTTCAAGCATTTCAACAAGTATAAGTGCTTCCGCTTCTGCTTCAAAAAGTGTATCAACAAGTGTTAGTATATCAAACAGTATATCAGCATCTGCTGCCAATAATATAGATGCGGTGATGACCAGTAAAAGTATGTATTATGTAAGTGATGGTGGTCTAGATGGTGTAGAAGAATGGTATGAATATAAAACTACAACAGGTACTTGTAGTTTTGAACATTACCAATATAATATGCCAGCTACGATACTAACAACTTTACCTCATGTAAATGCTATTCAAATGTCAAATATATTAAGTGATAGATACTATGTATTAAAAACAGGTTATAGTTGGGGGACAGGTAAATTAGCTTGTTCTTCTCATGCTACATATTGTGATTTAGGTGATTATGCAACTGCTGGAATTGGAAATATGTTTAGAATACCTAAAACATTAACGAATGCAAAAGTATATAGTGAATTAAATGATCATATATTAGGCTCTGCCAATTTTCCAACAATAATGAATGAGTTTAGAAGATTATATTACAATGTTCCTTTCTCTCCAGCAGCTCGTGTGGTATGGAGTTGCACGACAGGAGAAAGATCCTCATTAGCTCTTGATAATAAAAATAGAAAAGTAATATATCGAGTTGGTAATAATATAGTGTCTCAATATGGTTTGTAAGATAAGATAAAAAAGCAAAGCTATATTTTTCAAGTATAGCTTTTTTTTTGAAAAAAATAGCTTGCATGTTACAAAATGATTAGATATAATGTTGTCGTTATTTAATCTAAAACAATAGGTAAAAAATGAAGAAAAGTGAACTGATTAAAAAATTAAATGAAATCAATGGAGATCCAGAAGTTCTTGTATGGAATGGTTTTGTTGGTGATTATCAGAAAGTTTCTTCAAACGTGGAAGAAACAATGTTGTTTAAGGAGTGTGCTGATTCTATATTTAAGAATTTAGTATTTGAGGAAATGAAAAATCGTAAAAGTTTTGACGAGCTTCCAGAAGATCTAATGGTTAAATTAAGAGCAGAAGCGAAGGAGTATGCCTCTAAAAGAGAGTGGGAGCTACGCAATTTATATTTTGATGATGAGACAGCAAAAAGAGTATACGGAAAAAACAAGAAAAAAGTTGTTATACTGGAACTAAAAAATAGAGGTAAAGAAGCTTTCGATAGACTTGGTACGTTTAGTTATTAATAATTAAGTTTTTGTTGTGCATAACAAAAGAAGGTAGTATAATAGCTTCATTGAAACAAACAACCTACTTAATAGGAACTAAAAAATGAAAAAAATTGCTGTAGCTATTCTGAGTGTCGCTCTGATTGTCTCATCTATGTCAGTTCAGGCTAAATCATCAACGGGTAAAACCCTTGCTTGGTTAGCGGCTGGTGCTGTTGCTGGATATGCGATTAAAAGCGCTATGGGAGATAATAATAGCAATAATCAAAACTCTCAATACCAAAATAATCGTGAGGTTCAATATCAAGATTCTGATGGCTGTATTGTAAAAGTATCTAAGCAACGTTTAGATAATGGTGATATTCAGGAAGTTCATGTAAAACAGTGTAGAAATAGCCAGAATTACAATTACTAAAAATAAATAAAAAAGCACCTTCGGGTGCTTTTTTGTTTTGATTAAATATCGAATTTTGAAATAGTCTGATTTAAAAAAGAAACCTTATTCTTAATGTTATTAGAAAGTCTTACAGTATTAATAGATAGGTTAGAGTTTTGTTGAGTAATAATATTAATTTCATCAACAGAAATATTCACATTTTCTATTTTTTCTCTCTGATAAAGAGAAGCCTGACTAATTTTAGATAAAGAGTCATTGATTCGTTCGATCATAATAGAAACTTCTTTTATATATTCTTCATTTTTATCATTTAATGAAACAGCTTTTTTAATTTGTCCCGAAGAGTTCTCTACCAATTTTTTAATATCTTTTGCTGATGTAGCACAGCTTTGGGCTAAGTTTCTTATTTCAGATGCTACAACAGAAAAGCCTTGCCCATAAGAACCCGCCCTTGCAGCTTCTATTGAGGCATTCAAAGAAAGTATATTAGTTTTAAATGCCATCTCACTAATAAAGTCTGATATCTTATTTATCTCGGAAGATTGTTCACTAATATTATTTATAGATAACGTTAGCGTTTTTGTATTATCCAATGTTTCTGAAATGCTTTCCAAAGTATGCTGGGTATGATTATAAACTTCTTTTGCCTCATTTTCATTTTGATGAGAAAAAGAATACAAGTTTTTTATATTATCAGCAGTATTTTGAATAGAGCGGTGCTCTTGTTCTGTTCTAACTGAAAGTTCATCATTACCTTTCTGTAGATTATTTACTTCAATAGAAATATCTTTTGCTGATTGATTTATAACATTAACAATATTGATAATAGAGTTTTGCATATCTTTAATTTGAGGTATAAGTTTACCAGCACAGTTCATTCCAAATAAGTCTATAGGTGTATTTATTTTACCTAATGTTATTTCTTTGAGAGCATCTTGAATTTTATTAATAGGTTTAACTAAATAAATAGTCATGTAGGTATATATAAAAAAAGTTATAAATAATAATAAAAAAGGAATGGATATAAAAAACTTCATTGCAATGGGCTTATATTCAGAAAAATATAGCAATAAAGGAATAAAACAATAAACTGAAAACGAAAAAAGAATAAAACAAATAAGTGTTCTAACAGAAATATCTTTTAAAAATTTCATACAGCCTCCTATATTATAAAACAAATAGCACAAAATAACAAAAAATAAATAGATTAACATTATATATTTTTTGTGAAAAAAGAGAATATTGGCTATAATAAAAGAAAATAAGATAAGGTAAAAGAAATGAAAAAAAGGTTAACACAAAAAGAATTAAGAGAAATTCTATTAAAAAATGCTAAAGTATTAATGTCTGAAAAATATAAGACAGAGTATCAATAAATATCAGAGGAAAAAAAGAAAGAAAAGGAATAAGTTCTTGAGAAGCATGTGTGAGTACGATATAATGAAAGCCTTAGTTAAATATATCGCTTAAATAAAAAGAGGAAAAAATATGTCACATTTCGTCGTTGTTGTAGTCGGTGAAGAAAATCTTAAGCAAACTCTTGCTCCATTCCAAGAAAGTCCCTCAGATCCAAAAGAAAGTGGCTTTTGTGTATTTGTAAATAAAAACGAAGATAAAGAAGCTCAAGAAGATTATAAAACAGGTAAAACCGCTATTGTTGAACTTAATGGAATAAAATACAGTCGTTATAGTAGTGAAGTTCGTAAGTATGAAAAGTATGTAAATTCCAAAGATATTTTTGGAGAGAAAGTTTTAGAACTTCCAGAAGGATCTAAAGAGTATGAAGGTCCTTTAAGTATTCTGTATCCTACTTTTGAGGATTATTTATCAGAATATTGTGGACATGAATATGACGAATCTCAAGGTGCTTACGGTTATTGGAAAAATCCTAATGCTAAATGGGATTGGTATGAAATTGGTGGTGGTTGGACAGGTTTCTTTAAAGGTAAGGCGGCGGCTAAAGGTTCTACTGGATCTCCGGGACTAATGACACCATCAGCAAAAGAAGGTTATTATGACAGGATCAGGATCAAAGACATCGACTTTGAAGGTATCGAAAAAGAGGCAATTCAAGACGCAAATAAAGTATATGATAAGATTGAATCCATTTTAAAAGGAAGAAAATATCCATCTTGGACAGAAATTCGAGAAAAGCATGGTGAAAAAATTGATGCTGCAAGAGAAGAGTATCGTAACCATGAAGTGGTGAAAGATTTTGACAAAGCTAAATTCTTTATTTGGGGTGATTTTTATGATGAATATGCTGCTTCAAGAGAGGAATATGTTGAAAAACGCCGTGTAGGAGCAATTGTTCCATTCGCCTTTGTTAAAGATGGTCAGTGGGTAGAGAAAGGTGAAATGGGGTGGTTTGGTATGACAAGTAATGAGAAAGAACAAAATGATTGGAACAAAGAGTTTTATGACATGATTAAATCTCTTCCAGAAGATACTCTGCTAACTGTTGTAGATTGTCATATTTAATAAAATAAATAGTAAATAAAATCCCCTTCCGAGGGGATTTATTAATTTAAACAAATAAAGGTGATATAAATGGGATCGTTTAATACTACTTGTGCAGTTAGCCATGCCTCTATTAGAGATGGAGATAAAGTTCGTCTATTCTTTTTACTTTCAAACCAATTTAGTTATAATTTTGATCCACAAAGAGATTCGATTAATAAAGGAGGGCAATGTTATCCTTGGGATGATTTTACAATAATTGGTGGTGTTTCTATTCCGGCGACTTATGTTGATTATGGTTCTTACGATTTTGATGAAAAATCCATTGAGGCTCTTTATATTCATGATTTCATTACTACTAATTATGTAGAAAATGTTTCAGAAAAAGGTAGAGAATATAATGAATTCCATGATCACATGGATGTAAAAGTAGAAGATCTATCTTGGAGTAAAATTCAGTATATGATTAATAGTGGGCGTTTATTCTTGAATGGTAGTGGATATAATAAAGATAAAAGCAATCTCCCTTTTGTCGCTGTTTTTGCTGTTCATGAAAATGTATATCAGGTGATGATCGGTTCAGATGAACAGATTGAAAATGAATTATCAAATAGTGAAATTGATAAGGCAGATAATCATTTCTCTATCATTGAAAAAAGATTTTTCAATTTACAACCTATAGCTAATGCAGAAGAACCTACTATGGGAATGAAACAGTTAGCTAAAAAATTGAATTTAAATACAGATAATAAAAAAATAGAACGAGCAGCTTTAGAAACAGATAAATTTCTAATCAGTATGTATTGTTATAATCTGATGTTGCGTCCAATAAGAACATCAGGACAAGACGGAGATTTAGAGAGTGAAGTTAATTTTATGAGAAGAATCGCTTCTGCTGTTGAAAATATTCCAGAGAAGTGGGATGATACATTACCAACAAATAAGTTTAGTTTAAATTGGCAAGAAGTAAATTTTTCTGATTTACAGAAAATGATTAAACAATGTTATAATCATTTAGATGATGAGGAATATTTATATTTTGCTAAGATGATAGAAGGTAAAGATAAGATTATAATTGAATCAGAAGATTGGGATAAGAGTGAATATTATGAATATTTAGGGGATTTCTTCTCTAATAAAGTGTTACCACTTCATATTTTAAACAAATAAATAAAAAGCCTCTTGCGAGGCTTTTTTATTATATTAAGAATAAGAATATTTAATCAAGATGAATAACAGGAGTAGTTGATTTTTCAGAAACAATAACCAACATTAGATTTTTGAGTAAATCTTTTTTATCTTTTTCATCAAACTTAACATTAACTTCTCTTTCAAGATCGTTAATAGCGTCCCTAACAGTCGATACAGCAGCTTTAACTATTTCCTTACGGCTTTCCCCTACCTTCTTAGCTTGTTGGCGCTGTAGCATCGAATGAGCGATTTCTGGAGCATAAGATATCTTAGTAATGTTAGCACTAATAATAACTACACCAATATCATGAATCTTATTATTTATATTATTCACTAACTCTTTAGAAAAGTTTTCTAAGTTTTTACTTAATGTTTCTTCATTTTCATCATCACTGTCAAAAACATGTTGTGTAACGATTTTTCTTAGTTCGCTTTCACTTGTATTTAATATAATCTCTGCAGGTTTTTCAGCGTTATAATGATAAGGAGCCGCCATTTCTACACGATAGTTAACAACCATAGAAACATTAAGAGGAATACCTTCTCTATCATTGATTTTTGTTTCTTGAGTTTCAAATGTGGAAATTTTAGTGCTTATTTTTTCAAAAGAGAAAAAAGGATTAACCAAAGAAACACCTTCATCATTAATAGTTCCTCTATATTTTCCTAAGAAACTAACAACTACTTTTTCATTAGGAGAAACAATAATAAAACTATTAAAGAAAAATATAAGTGAAATAATAGAGAAAGACACAACACCAGCAACAGCCCAATATGAATAAACATTTGATGCTATTTCACTATAACCGCTATACTGAACACCAGAAATAACATTAAGGCCAGAATAAACAGCAGCAGCAATACATAAGACTGTAAGAATTACACCTAAATATGATGCACTTAAGTTAACTTTTTCATCTTTTAAAATTTTCATTAAAACTCCTAATTATTAAATGTTAAGGAAATATTCTATCTTAAAAATATAGAGTATTACAACTTATTTTTATAATTTTTAATATTGTTTAATCAGATAGAAATATGCTATTCTATATTTAAAATAAAATAAGGAATCTTAAAAATGCATTACGCTCTTATGACGATTTTAACAAAAGATATAAAAAAACAAATGGAAAAATATAAAGAAACAGAAGATAATCATTACCCTATAGCAAAATGGGATAATTTTGGCGTAGGGAGAAGATTTGCAAAATTTTTTATTAGAAAAGATGGCGTAAGTACATTTGCTGTAAAAATAAGTGATATTGATTTTGAAGCGATGAAAAATGAAATGAAAGAAGCAGCAGAAATTGAATATTCTTTCTTCGAAAACATGGAAGGCTTATCAGAAGAAAAGTTTAAAAGGATGGTCAAAAGAACATTAGGAGAATACTTAACAAAAGAAGAGTATATTGAGAAAAGATGTAAAGAATACAGACTTCCTTCTGCCTTCCTTAAAGATGGTGAATGGTATGATGCAAAAAGATCAGGATCAGATGCTCAATGGGTAATAGACTTTGAAAAAATGTTTGAAGAACTTCCTGAAAGTACAGAAGTAATTATTTTAGATTGTCATATATAAAGTGTTTGCATTTGATGTTTAGATGTATTAGAATGGTTTTGTTGACACAGACTGGAACGTTTTAAACGGGTGTCAATGTCGGGTGAAAACCTCCTAGCCCAAGAGCAGGATATATAAAGACAAGGCCAGATTTTTGAGATGGTTGTGGTTCGTTGATTACCGAGAATGGGAATTCTGAATAAAAGCACACCGGACGATGAGCCGGGAGAACAGAGTCATTCGCTGTATTTCGTTGTCAGAGGCGAAAGAGTGTACGGGTAAATAGTCAATGAAACCACAACCATTTCTTCATCTAAAATATAGGAAACTATAAAATGAAATTAACTTCTCTAAAACCCGGCGATCTTGTTTTCAACGTAGCAAAAACAAAAATGGGTAATACCACTTTAAAAACTATTTCTATTTATCCGGTTAAAATCATTGAAGTTCATGAAAATCACGTTATTGCTTCATGGAACGGTAATGCGCCTAAACGTTTTGGTGAAAATGTTGTAAGTAAATGGAAGAAAAAACAACCTGTAACTATTTTGAGTGGTTTTGGTATTCGCCGTCTTGCCACAAAAGAAGAAATTGCTGAAATGGAAAAAAATAAAGTAGATAAATAATATTAATTTCTAATAATAGGTTAAATAAAAATAAAAGGTCACTTCAAAGTGGCCTTTTTTGTTTGACCAAATTAAGAATATTTAAGATAATATAGAAAATAGGAGGAAATATATGAATGATGGGCTACCAATAAGAAATAACTTACCAATAGATGAAACAGGGTTTAATGAAGGATCTGGTATATCTATACTTGCTGAGCCTAACTCAATAGCAGCTTTTAGACTGTACATGAATGAAAAAGTAAAAGATCTTGGTAATGGAATAAAAATATGTAAATCAGAATATTCACATCGCTTTTTGTTGTACAAAGATGATAAGCCTGTTAGCGCAATAGTAGTTTATTTAAAAGATGCTAAAAGAAATGTTGAAAATAATGTCATCGTGACAGCTTATACAAAACAAGAAGAAAGAATGAAAGGTTATGGTAATCAGTTGTTATCAGTAGTAAAGGAAAAGTTTAAAAAGAACCTTGTTGTAAGTGAAACTTTAACCAAAGAAGGCCAAGCTCTTTTTAAGCCATATATTGTAGAGCCTAAGAAATCAAAAAAACCTAAAGTATAAAAAATAATAGCAGAGGCGTTTGCTATTATTTATCATTTGTTAGTTATTTTAATTTCACTAAAGAATTATTTATAGATATTACTTTATGAGTTTCTTCTAATTGAATCCTTCTTTGAGCATCTTTAAAACGTTCAGAAAATGTTTCTTTTTTATTACTTGAATTAATTGATGAGTGACCTTCAATAACAGTAGCGTTATCATTTTTAACTGAATTTAACACTTGTTGCTGTTGCTCAGTGCTTAACTTTCTATCCTTCATAAGTTCTGCTAGAAAATCATCAGAAATTTTAGACGTAAAATCTCTTTGAATTTTTTCTGTTGGAATAATACTACCATCCACTGGAAGTAATTGTAACGGATCTGTAATACCAAGTTTTTCTCTTAATTCTTTTTCTGTATCTTTCATATAAAAACCTTTTATAAAAATAATTGAAATATATCAATTCATTATATGTAAAAAAAACAAATATGACAATGAAAAAAGGTTGTGCATCATAAAAAAACAATGTATAATGACAACATATTTTAAAAGGAGTATAACGATGAATACATTAGAACAGCAACGGTTTAATAAAAATTTTATTCGCAACTTCAAGTTGCCTATCGCTGTTGATAAAGAGCCATACTTTACCTATTTTTTAAATCTGTTAAATCCTTATTTTGATACAGTACGTAAATATGAAATCTTTAAAAAAGTGTATCAAAAGTATGGTGAAGGTCTGTTTAAGCATAACTCTCAAAAACTTAATGAAACACTGCAATATTTATCAGCAAAGCCTGAGTATCAAACATTTACTAAAATGGATATGTCTCGCTTTAACAAGAAACTTAATATTAAGAGCAAAGATCTGTACGTCACAGGTAATGAGGGTAAGCGTTATATTAGTATCGATCTGGTAAAAGCTAACTTTCAATCATTTATGTTTGTTATGCCTGAAATTTTTGATGGTTTTAAAGATTTTAATAGTTTTGCTAAAAGTCGAGATTTTAATGAAGTATTACTAGAAAGTAAGATTTCAAGACAGGTTATTTTTGGTGGTTTATCTGCTGCTCGTCAGCAACAGGTGCAAAAATACATGATGGAACAAATCATCTTATCTGTTTTTGATAAAGGTGTAGAAGAAAAAGATATTTATAGTCTTTCTTCGGATGAAGTATTTTTTGAAGATAAGAATTACGATATTGAAGAAATTCAAAAATTAGCATCTGACTTAGGTTATCAGGTTAGGGTTGAAAAGTTTGATTTGGTGAAACCATTCGAAAAAGCATATTTTGTAAAAGAAGGTGTGAATGGTAGCCGTGAGTTTAAAATGGTTCCAACATCAGTTATGGCGGAATTTATTAAAAAATATGAAGGTAAACCATTAGAAGATATGGATTTATACTTCTATGATGAAAATAAGCGTCTTTCTAAATTTATGGAAGAAGGTGTGTTTTAAGTATATTTAATACTTGTGCATTAAGAAGAGGTTATGTAAAATAGCCTCTATTATAAGATATCAGGAAATAAAAAAGTAATGAACAAGGCTGGTTTTATTTTAATGTATTGCGAAGGTTTTTCCACTGAAAGGCTTAGGGTACTAATGAGTTCTCGTTGGAATGGTGGATATGGATTTATTGGTGGAGTAGCGAATGACGGTGAAACATCTTTTGATGCTGTTATTCGTGAAGTAAAAGAAGAAATTGGGTATGACCTAACGCCTTACAAAGATAAGATAAAACCTTTTATTAGTACTAAGTCTGCTAAAGGTCAAGAGATTGACAGTTTTATCTTAAAGCTGCCACAAAACGAAGTGAGATATATCATGGGAACATGGTTTGAAAAAGGGAAGCATTCAGAAGAAGAAATGCAAGGGCTTTGTGCTGTAGTGATTGATGAAAAAACAGTATCTCGTTTTTTGACCAATAATTTTGCTGGAACTACGAAAGTTGAGTTGATGCATTTCTTAAATAAAAATGAAGTTAATTATACTATTTAATAGCATGTAATAAGAGAATTTGCTATACTTTATCCTATTCAATAAATAACATTAAGAGGTCATTATGTCTAAAGAGTTTATTTCAAATCCTCGTGGAAAGCTTGAAAATGCCGACTTAAATATCTATAAAGAAGTAACTGGTAGGGATCTAACAGTGCGAGAGCTACGTCTACTTCCATTTATTCAAAACTGTTTTGCTAATGAAAAATTAATGAATGGAGGTCATCTAAATCAAGAAGAAATAGACATTCTAAAAGAAATGAATGATGTTGGACTGATTAAATTTGGTCGTGCTAAAGGCTGTGTTGGTTTTTATTTTGTTGAAATCAATGAAACTTTATGGAATGTTATTGTTAAAACGCTTTATGATACCTATGTTGCTAAATCAAGTATTGAGCCACAATCAAGAGCAAAAACCTGTAAAGAATTAACAGGAAGTTCTTTCTCTGTTAATAAAACTACATTTGATAAAATTCATTATGCTGTGCTTAATGGTGGATCTATTATTGAATCAGAGTTAAATAAAAAGGAACGTGAATTAGTTAACAAGCTTGAAAAAATGGATTTGATTTATTTTGAACGTCGTTCACCAGAAAGTGAAAGATTCAATATTGGTACATCTAAAGTGTTGTGGGATGTGATTAACCAAGAAATGTTTAATAGTTTAAAAATAGAAGAAAATGTTTGATAAAAAAAGGGAGCCAAGCTCCCTTTTTTATTATTAGTTGTTACTATCGTGTTGTTGGAAAACGCTATCATCACTTTGAACCTGACCACCAACTGATTGATGGCTGATGAAGTTTTTATAACTTTGTGTATGTTCTACATTTTCTGGACCGTTTCCAGTTTCAGATGCTTGAACAGAAAATGAACCAACAAACAATGAAACAAGTAATAATGGTAAAGCAACTTTTGTATTTTTCATAATATTTTTCCTTTTAGTTAATTTATATTTTGTGATCCATATCACAAAGTAAATACATAATATAATAACTTATGAAATAATACAATAGGTTATTTTTGATGGTGTACTTCAAAAATATTGAATGGCGAAAATAATTGTTGATGTTGATTTTATGAAATGTTATACTTCTCTTGTAGGTTAGATGACTAACCTGAATTGAAAAAATACTTAAAATAAATGAGGATATGAAAAATGCAAGGCTCTTTTGGTCGTGTTGAAAAGTTTGATAAAGATAAACGTGCTAATCGTAATGAGTTTGGCGGTAAGCAAGACAACCGTAAAAAAGGTAAAGTAAAACGTGGTAAGCGCCCTGAAGATGAGTATGAAGGCGTATAAGATGTAAGATGAGCTATGGTAGGCACATAGCTCATTTCCTTAATAGAGAGAATCGGTGTATTTAAACTATTGAGGAAAATAAAATGATTAAAGTAGAGTTTGCCCATTCCATTAACTTTATTGATGAAAATGATATATTTGTTGGTTTCGATTTAAGATTCCAATGCTGTGAAGATTTTGGATGGTATATAAAAGATGATGAGTCTATAGATGATCTCATTAAACAAGCAGAAAACAGTAATCGATTAGACGAAAAAGATTATTCAGGCTGGCTTTTTGATTTAAATTACTTTAAATCTGATAGCTTTGATACTGGTAATATAACTTGTGCAGATGCTGTTGTTTTCCGTCTTAGAAAAGGTAATAAAAGTAAATACCTTTTTTTATTTAACATTGGAAATGGTATGTATGCCCATGATTTCTTTTTCGGAAGAAGTATAGATTCATATTCAACAAAACAAGTAGAAAAAAATTCTATTTGTTTTCATAAAGGCGAAGTGTAAGAGAGGTCAATATGTTAACTCCTAAAATTAGTGCTAAAGAACTCGTTTCTCGTAGCGAAACTTTAAAGAAAGAGATTCATGAAAAAAATCATACATCTTTTGAAAAAGCATTTTCCAAAATTGAAGAAGATATTGACTCTAAATTGAAAAATTTAAAAGGTGTAGGAGATGATCTAAAAATTACAGTATATCTTCATAAAGAACCTGTAGATCAAGAAACACTAGAAAAACTAAAAACAGTTTATAGTGGAGCTGGATTTAATATTGAACAAGAGGCTCATGAAGAATTAGTTCCTTATACTGGTCAGCATAATAGAGGTGGTGGTTTTACTCCTGCCGAATATGAAACAGAATATAAATTAATTGTTTCTATAAAGTAAAAAAAATAAACCTCGCAACGCGAGGTTTATTTATATATAAAATAGCCTTAAAAGTCTAAACATACAGAATTACATCCTGTTTTATGCCATTGTCTTATCCAATTGTTTCCGCTTTTATAAACATTACAGTAATGTGAATCTTCTGCGTTACCAACATAGTTCATGGTGCAGAATGTATGAACTCCCATATTTTGAGATCCAGAATATTCGCCACCATTATAAAAAGAAACTTTAGGTGTGCCAGCAGATTGCCAAACGCCATTAACACAAGATAATGCTGCTCCATTGGATTGGCGACCTAATAAACCATTTGGACTACAAGAAGCTCCTACAGTAGCAGATTTTTGAAGATTAATAAACTCTCCAACATTTATACGATTAGCTGCATCAATATTTCCATTAGATTTTATATATCCTCCAACAATATTTCCAGAAGCTGTTATAGAACCACGGCTATTACCATCACCTTTTACAAATAAATCTCCAGTATTATCTTGACGCCCCCATACCTGAAGACGTTGTTCATTAGATACTCCTCCTGATCTCCATAATGTTAATGGTTTAATAGAGCCTAATCTGAATTCGTAATCATTCGCATCTCCACCACCTATATAGAATGTATCACCACCACCATTATGACCGATAAACTGTTTTCCAGAAGTGATATTTCCACCAGCTCCTAACTCACCAGTAAATGAACCATTTCCTGTTGTAGCAAGACCTCCAGTAACTTTTAATGCTGTTATATCACTTCTGTTACTTGCCATATGGATAGACAATGGCTTGTCTTGTACCATTGTTATTTCATAATCGTTAGCTGCTGCATCACCGCCAAAACGAATAACATCTCCATAACCATTGTGTGCTATAACTTCTTTTGTGGCAGTTATAGTTCCTCCAGATGTTATATTACCTGCAAAACTCCCCGTTCCCGATGCTGTTATATTTTTAGCATTATCAATATTTTGTCCTCCCATATTAAGGTTTCCGGTCATAGGAAGTGTTCCATCACGGCGCAAGAAAGCAGAATATAAAGATGCATTGTACCCTGCTCTAAATACTAATTGTCCGGGTTTAGTTATGTTGCTAAATGAAGATGATAGTTCGCTCCAATTACCGTTATATCCATCAGCTTTTGTATTGGATTTTGTCATGCCACTGTCAACACCAGCTTTCTGCATTGCAAAACCCAATAAATCATATCGAGGGTTATTTCCTGACTCTATCCATGCTGCTGATGTTGTTATTAAAGCATCTAAAATATAATTTGGACTTGAACCTGTTCTTTTAATTATAATTGAATAAGGAGAGTGAAAAATATTATTATCAGCATAACTATTAGGTAATATACCTTCGTTTTTTAATGTCTGAATGGTTATTTTACATGCATTTCCTGAGCAAGTTCTTGGACCCGGATCACTACTCTGACTATTACTTGATGTTAATGTTGATAATTTGTCATACCTCAATGAAATATAGTTATTAACAGCAAATCCAACTCTTTGAATTTGTTCACCAGCAGCAGAAGCTTTTATTAAGTTTTGTTCATTTCTCATATCTTGAAACTTAATAAAAGATGCTATAAATCCTACACCAAGAACTAGAATTAATTCTATTAAAGAAAACCCTCTATTATCACTTAAAATATTCATATTTAGTATCCCTTTATTACATTTTGAAATATTTGTAATAATATAGTCGCTATTTTTAGTAAAAGTGTCAAATAAAAGCAATAATTAAAGTCACATAAAGCACAATTAAACAAATATGAATGTATGATATATAAAGCATTTAAGTTTTATTAATATTA
>SKDY01000930.1_pt1 | contig 20685 bp, 14 predicted proteins | sample 4826591 | NCBI WGS metagenome assembly SKDY01 (sample SAMN11008823, study PRJNA524170) | human gut metagenome | biome: Human fecal sample; material: Feces; isolation source: fecal sample from pouch patient p10, p22 | host: Homo sapiens | place: Israel: Tel-Aviv | collected 2016-06-15 | reverse complement strand
CGCACACGCTGCGCAACGAAGTGCAGGTTGTGGAAACCGTGCTCGCCGTCAACCCGGACGATGCCTACGATGTTATCGCTCTGAACGCTGCTTCCGCTTCCACCATGATTTCCGGTCTGCCGTTCGAGGGTCCGGTTTCCGGCGTTCGTCTGGCTCTGATCGACGGTCAGTGGGTCGCTTTCCCGCGTTGGAGCGAGCGTGAGCGCGCCGTGTTCGAAATCGTGGTTGCCGGCCGCGTGGTGGAGAACGGCGATGTTGCCATCGCTATGATCGAAGCTGGCGCAGGTAAGAACGCCTGGCACCTCATCTACGACGAAGGCCAGACCAAGCCGGACGAGGAAGTCGTTGCCGGTGGTCTTGAAGCCGCCAAGCCGTTCATCAAGGTGATCTGCGAGGCTCAGGCCGAACTCAAGAACATCGCTGCGAAGGAAACCAAGGAATTCCAGCTCTTCCCGGAGTACACCGAAGATCTGTACAACCGCATCGACGAAATCGCCCACGCTGATCTCGACGAGGCTCTCTCCATTGCCGAGAAGCTGCCGCGTCAGGATCGCATTCATGAGATCAAGGAAGGCGTCAAAGCCACGCTCGCCGGTGAATTCACCGACATGGACGATGCCGAAAAGGAAAAGGAGATCGGCAATGCGTTCAAGGAGCTGCAGCGCCAGATCGTGCGTCGCCGCATCCTGACCCAGGATTACCGCATCGACGGCCGTGGCCTGCGCGACATCCGCACCCTGTCCGCTGAAGTGGACATCGTTCCGCGCGTGCACGGTTCCGCACTGTTCCAGCGTGGCGAAACCCAGATTCTGGGCGTCACCACCCTGAACATGCTCAAGATGGAACAGCAGATCGACGCACTGTCCGGTCCGCAGTCCAAGCGTTACATGCACAACTATGAGATGCCGCCGTACTCCACCGGTGAAACCGGCCGCGTCGGCTCCCCGAAGCGCCGCGAAATCGGCCACGGTGCGCTGGCGGAGAAGGCTCTCGTGCCTGTGATGCCAAGCCGTGAAGAGTTCCCGTACGCCATCCGTCAGGTCTCCGAAGCCATTGGTTCCAACGGTTCCACCTCCATGGGTTCCGTGTGCGCCTCCACCCTGTCGTTGCTCGCTGCAGGCGTGCCGCTGAAGGCTCCGGTTGCCGGCATCGCCATGGGCCTCGTGTCCGGTGATGTTGACGGCCAGCACATCTTCAAGACCCTGACCGATATTCTCGGTGCCGAAGACGCATTCGGCGATATGGACTTCAAGGTCGCAGGCACTTCCGAATTCATCACCGCCCTGCAGCTTGACACCAAGCTCGACGGCATTCCGGCAGACATTCTGGCCTCTGCTCTGCAGCAGGCCAAGGAAGCCCGTACCACCATTCTCGAAGTCATCAACGAGTGCATCGATGGTCCGGCCGAGATGAGCCCGTACGCACCGCGCATCATCACCACCACCGTTCCGGTCGACAAGATCGGCGAAGTCATCGGTCCGAAGGGCAAGATGATCAACCAGATTCAGGAAGAGACCGGTGCGGAGATCGCCATCGAAGATGACGGTACCGTGTTCATCTCCTCCGAAGGTGGCGACGGCGCTGAAAAGGCCAAGCAGATCATCGACCAGATCGCCAACCCGCACGTTCCTGAAGCCGGCGAAACCTACAACGGCAAGGTTGTGAAGACCACCTCCTTCGGTGCCTTCGTGAACCTGACCCCGGGCACCGACGGCCTGTTGCACATCTCCCAGATCCGTAATCTGGCCAACGGCGAGCGTATCGACGCCGTCGAAGACGTGCTCAAGGAAGGCGACACCGTTGAGGTAGTCGTGCAGGGCGTTGACGATCGCGGCAAGATCTCCCTGGCCATTCCAGGCTTCGAAGATCAGGAATCCTCCGCTCCGCGCCGTGAGCGTTCCGATCGCGATGACCGTCGCGGCAGCCGTGGCCGTCGTGATGATCGTCGTTCCGATCGTGACGATCGTGATTATGATGATCGTCCGCGTCGTCGTCGTTCCGATCGTGACGATGACCGCGATTACGATCGCGATGATCGTCCGCGTCGTCGTCGTTCCGATCGCGATGACCGTGACTACGATCGTGATGATCGTCGTTCCGATCGTGACGATCGTGATTATGATGATCGTCCGCGTCGTCGTCGTTCCGATCGCGATGACCGTGACTACGATCGCGATGATCGTCGTTCCGACCGTCGTCGCAGCAGCCGCCGCGACGACCGCAATCCGCGTTACGCAGCCGACGAGAACTACGACGAGTACCGTGCCGATCGCGAAGAGCGTTCCGAGCGTCCTCGCCGCCGCGTCCGCCGCGACTTTGATCCTTTTGAGGACTGACGCCTCAAAAAGGATCCCTCGCAGCATAGCTGACTGACTGAAGTGCCCTGTACCGGAAGGTACGGGGCACTTTTGCGTTTCCATGCAGATTGCATGAAAATGAGACACGGGGGCATGAGTTTTGTCATAACGTACCTGGGCGCATGCAAGAATGGTGTGAAGAGCCATTAACGAAGGAGTCGTCATGGTCGTTGGCATTATCATTGCCGTCATCGTTGTACTTATTGTGCTTTGGGCCGTCAGCGCCTACAACGGGCTGGTCACGCTACGTAATCGTGTGAAGAACGGTTGGGCGCAGATCGACGTGCAGCTCAAGCAGCGTACCGATCTTATTCCGAACCTGGTGGAAACGGTCAAAGGTTATGCGGCCCACGAATCCCAAGTGTTCACGCAGGTCACGCAGGCCCGTGCCGGCGTGGTGCAGGCCGCGCAAAGCGGTGACGTGGCGCAGCGCATCGCCGCGGAAAACCAGTTGAGCCGCGCGCTTATGAATCTGCAGGTTGTGTCTGAAAACTATCCGCAACTGCAGGCCAATACGAATTTCATGGATTTGCAGAGTCAGTTGAAATCGTTGGAAGAAAAGATCGCTTACGCACGCCAGTTCTACAACGATGTCGTGCAGAAGTACAATACCCAGACCGAGGTTGTGCCGACCAATATTATCGCCGGCTTGTTCCATTTCGAACAGGCTCCCTACTTCCAGGTGGACGAAGCGGATCGTCAGGTTCCGCAAGTTAAGTTCTGACATGCATGTAAAGCCCCGTCCGATAACGATGGAGCTTTACTGTTCAATTCGGCTGGTACGGCCATCTGTTGTACGGCCATGTGAGGGAAGAAGAAGCGAGAAAGAGGGATTATGGCGGCCAAACAGCATGCGTCACGAGCGGTGCGCAGCTTCGGTATTGCAATCGTTGTTACCGTTGGTATTGTAGCGGCCTTGCTGCTGTTCATGGCATCGGATGACGGCGGGGCCGATCTGAGCTACAAAACGCTCGACTATGATGTGCAGGTGCAGAGCAATGGCGATTTGAAGGTCACCCAGCATATCGACATGAAACTCGCCGACCGCAGCGACGACGACGGCGATCATCCATGGAAGCAGCTGTATCAACAGTACACGTTGAAGGAAAGCGATCTGACCAATATCACCGATATCAGCGTGCGCAATGTAACAACGGGAGAAGCCTACCAGCAGGGCGATATCGCAATCCCAAGCAGTTACAGCACCGACGAATGGGATCGAGAACATGCGAAGCAGTGGTATATCGCCGATGTCTCGCAAGGCGACAGCAATCCGCAGCCGTTCGATCCCGCAAAAGATGGTCTTGTTTCCGGTAATACCAACGATCGTTCCAAGAAGATCGAAATCGGGTGGAACATTCCCTCCATCACATCGGCAAGCAGCCTAAAATTCGACGTGACCATGACCATGCAGGGCGTGACCACCGCCTATCAAGACATGGCCACGTTCCAATGGGAGCCGTTCGGCGTGAGCAATCAGATTCCCATCGGCAAAGTCACCGGCACCGTCACGTTCCCGGATGGCATCACGGTAGATAATTCATGGGCTTGGCTGCACACCGAACGCACGTCCACTACCGAACGTGGTGATAAAGGGTCGCTGCAGTTCACCGTGCACGACGTTCGTGCCGGCGACTATGTTGACGTGGTCGCCATGTTCGACGTTGGTGTGACCGGTGGCGTGCAACGCACCAGAGATACCACCATCAAAAACGGCATTATGAAAAGCGAAGCTAAGCAGGAACAGCAGTGGCGCGACCAACAGCGCAAACAAGCGCGCATCCGCCTGATCACATGGATCGCCATTGCAGTGGTCGGGCTGGTCTTGTGTGTGATCGCCATCATCTTCGGGTTGCGCAGCTTCAACCGTTCGCAATATCATGGCGGCGTCGAGTATTGGCGCGACGAACCGGAAATGAGTCCTGCCAGCGCTGCGGAGCTGCTGCATATGGTCGACAACAAGCATTCGAGCACGCTGACGAGCCGAAAGATGTCGGCTTCCGTGCTCTCGCTCGCTTCGCGTGGAGCAATCGCTATTTATCCGGGACCGGCCGCCATGTATCGGGGCATTGATATGAGCCAAGCGAACAATGCTGACATTGCACGGATGATCGCCAATGATCCCGCTCGAACCCGCGATGTGGGCAAAACCAGTACGGTGGTGATACTTCCCGTGGTATTTGACAACGTGCAATCGTTGCAGTTGCGCCCGAGCGAGCAGGCCGCGCTCGACTTGCTGGTGACGGCGTCCGAACGCATCGGCTCTCCGGTGTTCGATCTGGATCAGATGAACGAGAATTTCTCCGATTGGGAGAACGGCTACAAGCTTCAGGAGAAATTCACGAATACGTGCGACAACGAATTCGCCATGCTGGGCGCCACATCGATATGTGGTGGGGGAGCGTTTGCCGCGGGCATTTGCGCTGTGACGCTGGCATTCCTGTCCATGCTGTATTTCGGAGCCATCGGCAATCTTGCGTTGCTTGCGGTGATTTCCGCGCCGATGATGTTCGCTTCCGTGTTCGCGTTGAGCTACCTCAAACTGAAGGGGCTTACCGACAATGGGCAGTATCTTGCTGGCCAGGTGCTCGGATTGAAGCATTATATGGAGGATTTCAGCGAATTCAAGGATCGCGGTGTGACGGATATGACGTTGTGGGGCCGGTATATGGTGTATGCCACTGCGTTCGGCATTTCCGAAAAGGCGATGAAGCAGCTGTTGAAGGCATATCCGCAATTGGCTGATCCGCATTGGCTTGATAATAATGCTTCCGATTCGCTGCTGTATTGGAGTTATCGTTCATGGTATTTCGACCATCGTTACGCCGGTCCTGCTTCGTTTGATACGAATTCGATGGATTTTTCGCAATTCAGCGCCAATTTTGGTGATATTGGCGCGCAGTTGGAATCAGGTTTCGCTGATATTCAATCGACGATTTCGGCGGCGTCGCCGTCCGGAAGTTTCAGTGGTTCCGGCGGCAGTTTCTCCGGTGGCGGTTTCGGCGGTTCGTCCGGCGGTTCCGGTGGCGGCAGTTTCGGCGGTCGCTGATCCACTGCGGTATGACGCATCGCAACGTATTGCATCGCAACACAATCTATCAAATCATGATTTATCAAATCGTAATTTGACAAATCGTAATTTGTATAATTACGATTTGATGTATGACGTTTATAGGCAGACAAGATGAACTGGCGTTTCTGGAAGACTGCTATGCCAGCAACAAAGCGCAACTGGTAGTGCTGTATGGTCGTCGCAGAGTGGGAAAAACGGAACTGCTGGCGCAATTCGCGCGAAACAAGCAGCATGTGTTCTTCGCATCTCCATCGGCGACCAAAGATGAACAACTCGCTGCTTTCTCGCGTCAGATGTTCGAAGCGGGAGCACCGGCAGGCCGATATCTGCAACAGTATTCCGATTGGGAATCAGCGCTGGCTGACATAGTCAATCTTCCAACGCAAGACGGAAAGCGCAGATTAATCATCATCGATGAATTCCCCTATCTTGCGAAAAGCGATTCCTCCTTGCCTTCCGTACTACAGAATCTTTGGGATCACACATTGAAGGATTCCAACGTCATGATGGTGCTGTGCGGCAGCTCCATGAGCTTCATCGAAAAAGAGATGCTTTCGGAAGAATCGCCATTATACGGGCGTGCCACCGGCATACTGAAGCTCCTGCCGATGCCGTATTGGGATGCCGCGCAATTCTTCCCCGATTACAGTGCGCAAGACAATGCGCTCGTGTATGCCATACTCGGCGGAATTCCGCATTATCTGGCGCAATTCGATCCTAGCGAAAGCGTCGAAAACAATATTCGGCGGACGATCCTGCGCCGCGGCATGCCCTTGTACAGCGAAACGGAATTTTTGATGCATCAGGAATTCCGTGAGCCGGCAACCTACAACACTATTCTGCAGGCTGTGGCGTTGGGAGCCACCCAACTGAACGATATAGCCCAGCGAACCATGCTTTCCGGTTCGGCGGTGAGCACGTACCTCAAGAACCTTATGGAAGTGCATATTGTGGAGCGTGAGTTTCCAGTGGATGCTAAGCCTGTGGAGCAGTCCAAGGCCATGCGCGGACTCTACCAGGTGTCTGACAGTTTCTTCCGTTTTTGGTATGCGTTTGTAGGGTCGAACCGTTCGGAACTGGAAATAGGGGATGCGAAAGGTGTGTACGAATACGAGATAGCGCCATATTTGCATGATTTTGCGGCGGCTCCATTTGAGCGCATGTGCGCGGATTGGCTACGTCGAAAGAGCATGCAAGGCGAGCTTGGTTTCCGTGCGAGTCATGTTGGGCGTTGGTGGGATTCCACGCGTGAAATCGACGTTGTTGCCATCGACAAGACGAACGCACATGTGCTGGTCGGCGAATGCAAATTCCGCAACAAGCCCATGGATAACGCCATGCTTGAGTCATTGCGTAACAAATCGTTGGCGCTTAAGGGGGGCGATCGCGCGTACTATATGTTCTCGTTAAACGGTTTCGATGGGGGAGTGCAAGCCGTAGCTGATCGCGATCCAAGCGTGAAACTCATCGGCATCGACGATTTGTACGACCTGTAGCGGGATATCGGTTTAGCTGTGGGGCTGTTGATTGGGGTGACTGGTAAGGTTGCATTCGGAAAGACACTCTGTACGTTGTTGAAGGAGATCGGGATGGCTTTGTTCCGTAATCTTGGACCGTTCCACACCACGGCTATAGGTCATGGCGAAATGCCATTGACCATTGAAAACAATCGTGGTCACGATGTCGGTATCGAAACGTTGCATGCCTCGTTGGATGCCGGATGCCGTCACATCGATACCGCTTGGGCGTACTACACGCCGGGCGAAGAGGAACAGACCGGCGAAAAGCTGGTGCGTGAGGCGCTTGACTCGTGGAAGGGCCCGCGTGAGGAAGTCACCGTGGCCACCAAGGTGGGCTTGCGCCGCGCTTGGGAGGGTGACAAGCCGGTTTGGCCGCGTGACGGCAAGCCGGAGCATCTGATCGAATACGGCAAGCAGTCTGCGATGGTGCTTGGCGTTGACAGCATCGATCTGCTTTACCTGCACCGTCATGATCCGGAAGTGCCGTACAACGAGTCCTGCGAAGGCATCAAGGCGTTGCTCGATCAGGGCGTGGCCCAGTGGGCGGGTGTTTCCAACGTGAGCATCGAACAGCTGAAGATTGCGCAGGAGATTCTCGGCGACAAGCTTGTGGCCGTGCAGAACCAGTATTCCCCAATTCATCTGGACACCCAAGACACGCTTGACTATTGTGCCGAGCAGGGTCTGGCATTTGTGTGCTGGAGTCCGTTGGGTGGCTACCGTCACCCGTACGACGAGCACCTGTTCGATCCATTCCGCGAGGTGGCCGAAGCCCGTGGCGTGAGCTACCAGCGTGTGGTGCTCGCATGGGAGCTGGCCAAGGGCGACCACATGTTCGTGATTCCTGGCGCCCACCGGCCGGAAACTATTCTCGATTCCCTCAAGGCCGACGAGCTCGAACTCACCGAAGCGGAGCTTGCCAAACTCGGCTGAGTGTCATATTCGCAACGATTTGCATCAAGGCGTCCGTCTCCACGATGGACGCCTTTGTTTTTCCGCATGTGTTTTTCCTCGTATGTATTTCCCGGATGCGGCAGAAGTGTCCCGTGAATAGTTGAGAATATAGAGCGGAAAAATCGAGTAAGAGGAACAAGCGTGCAAAGAAGAAATAAGCCTGAAGTATTGGCTCCCGCGGGCAATCTGCGAGGACTGAAAACCGCCGTCGATTACGGTGCGGACGCCGTCTACTGCGGAGGCAAGGCGTTCGGCATGCGCTCGGCGCCGAAAAACCTGAGCTTGGAGGATTTCGAAGAAGGCTCCCGGTATGCGCATGAGCGTGGCGCCCGCGTGTATGTGACCTGCAATGTGTTGCCACGCAACAATGAAGTCGAAGCGATGCGCGAATACATCGGCCAGCTCAAAGACACTGGCGTGGACGCACTGATCGTTTCTGACATTGGTGTGATGCTCATGGCCCGCGAAGTGGCGCCGAACCTGGAACTGCATGTGAGCACGCAGGCGGGAGTTACCAACTATCAGGCAGCGAACGCCTTCTACCAGTTGGGTGCACGCCGTGTGGTGCTCGCCCGCGAAATGGATCTGCAGGCCGTGCGAGACATTCGCGCACGCATCCCCGACGATCTTGACATCGAATGCTTCGTGCATGGCGCGATGTGCATGGCGTTCTCCGGTCGTTGTCTGTTCTCCAATTATCTGACCGGACGTGACGGCAATCATGGCGAATGCGCTCAACCGTGCCGCTGGAAGTATTCCATAGTCGAAGAAAAGCGCCCCGGTCAGTATTTTCCGATAGAACAGACCAAGGAAGGCGCATATCTGTTCAATTCGCAGGATATGAACATGCTTGCGCATATCGACGATCTGCTTGATTCGGGCGCTACCAGTCTGAAAATCGAAGGTCGTTCCAAGAGCGCCTACTATATTGCGGCGATGACGAACGCTTACAAGACCGCTGTTGACGCATACATGGTGCAACGCGGTTTTGAAGACGAGGATGGCACTGTGCTGAAGCCGTTCCACGATCGTGTGATTCGTCCGTCCGATCCGGATTACGGCAAGCCGGAAACCACCGATTCGATTATGGAACATGCGGATGGCGCGTTCTCAGGAAAGCCGGATATTGCAGCCGTTCCCGTCGCTTCTGCCGGCGAACCGGATGATCTGAGCTACCATGCCCGCAGCACAAGGCGTAAATCGAACACGGCTGCCGAAATCCTGCCGGAAGGCTGGTATCACGCCGGCGTGCGCCCCGCGGAGCATGTGTCGCTGCCTGACTGGCTGCTGGACGAGCCAGACAAGGTGGCGCACCGCGACTATTCCACCGGCTTCTACTATCCGGAGCACAAAGTGCAGCAAAGCACCGATCGTTCCGCGTATTTCCGCGCATGGCTGGTGGTCGGCGAAGTGCTTTCGTGGAGTCCGGAAGACGGCGGTCGCGTGACCATTATGAGCCGCAACAAGATCGAAGCCGGTCAAGAGGTTGAATTCGTGCTTCCGGGCGCGGCTCCGCTCACCTATACCGTTCCGGCTGGCGGATTCCGCGACGCCGATGGGCATTGGGTCGAAGCCATCAACAATCCGGCGCATGTGTTCTCCATGCCATGCCCGCAGGAAGTGCCGGTGAACGCGGCCATCCGATCGCGCACCAAAAAGCCGACGCTCAAAGCGGAATAATTGCGAAAAACATCGTACAGGTGTAGAAAATCAGCAGAAATTAGTTGAAATAATTGTAGAACAATCAAGGAAAACAGAACAATATGACTGACAGGCAGTATGACGACGCGATTCTTGACAGCAACGCGATCGCCCCGACCGACGTGGACGGCAATCCGATTCCGGTGACCATTCCGATCATGCTTGCGCCGGGCGTCAAAGTCGTGTACACCACGCGACTTGGCGGCACCAGCGAAGGAGACTATGCGCACTGCAATCTCGGGGGTAAAACCGGCGATGATCCGAACCATGTGCTCGCCAATCGTGTGGCGCTCTCCAACGCCATCGATGCGAAACTGAGCCTGGTCAGCCAGGTGCATTCCGGCGTTGCCGTCGATGTGGACGAATCGTTCGTAATGAACCGTCCGTTCGGTTTCGACGTGTCCGGCAGCAAGGGCGAAACCGCGCAGCAGGTGGGCGAAGCCGCGGATGAGCCGGCAGTGGTCGAGGCCGACGGCCAGGTGACCGCGCAGAAGAACGTGGCGCTCGGCATGTTCGCGGCCGACTGCCTGCCGGTGCTCATGGCCGATGCGGAAGCCGGTGTGATCGGTGCCGCGCATTGCGGTCGCCGTGGCCTGCAGAACGGTGTGATCGGCGCCACCGTCGAAAAGATGGTGGCCAAGGGAGCCAAACTGGAACGTATTGTCGCCACGCTCGGCCCGTGCATCTGCGGCGACTGCTACGAGGTTGGCGGAGACATCGCCGACGAATTCGACGCGCAGTTCCCTGGAACCTTCACACTGAGCCGTTTCGGACAGCCGGGCATCGATATCGCGGCCGCCGCGCTGCAGGAGCTTGCCAAAGCCGGTGTTCCGGCTGATAACGTCGTTTCTTCCCGCGCCCGCGTCAACGCAGCCACCCAGTATCTTTCCGAAGACGAGGAATTGGCGGAAATCTGCCAGTCTGATGGCGAAGGAGAACCGCAGCTCACGGAACGTTTCAAGAAAATCCGCCGTAGCCTGTGCACGCTGGAAAATCCGCTCTGGTTCTCGCATCGCCGTGCCACCATCGCAGGCAAAGCGCACGAAGGCCGTATGCTTGCGCTGATCGTACGCGAATAGTGGGAGAGCGGCGCGCTGTTGCGGATTGCGTGCAGAACGTAAGGCAAAGCGCGTTGCAAACCGATTCGGGGGTTTACGGTGGGACGTATGAGTGAGAGAGAGCAGATGCAGGAACAGAAGATGCCGGTTGTGGCCGTGGTGTTGGCGGCCGGTTTCGGCACGCGATTCGATGAGAACAATCCCAAGCAGTTGGTTTCGGTGGGGGATAAGCCAATCGTCTGCTGGAGCATCGAGGCGTTCGAGCGCAACGATCGCGTGAGCGACATCATCGTCGTGGTCAACGAGCGTGTCAGCAATATGGTGAACATGCTGATTGACGAAACCGGTTATACCAAGGTGCGTGCCGTGATTCCGGGTGGCTCCGAGCGTGTGGACAGCACCCGCGCCGCGCTCGACCTGCTCAAGCAGGCGGGCATTCCCGATGGCGCGAAAATCCTCATCCACGATTCCGTGCGACCGTTCGTTGAACAGCAATCCATCGATGGCTGCATCGACAGTCTCGACCAGTTCAACGCGGCGACCGTGGCATACGCGTCCACCGACACGATTCTGCTGACCGAAGATCTTGGAGAGCGCAAGGTGGTGCGCTCCGTGCCCGATCGTACGAACGCATTCCGCGCGCAAACCCCGCAGGCCTTCCGTTTCGGCACCATCACCAAAGCCTACGAGCGCGCCACCGCCGATCCTGACTTCCATCCGACCGACGATACCCGCGTGGTGGTGGACTATCTGCCGAACGAGCCGGTCGCCATTGTCGCCGGATCCGAAACGAATCTCAAAATCACCACACAGGCCGACATGCCGATCGCCGAGAACATCGCGCGCAGCCTCGACCCGGAACACGCCAAACAAGAAGCGAAAGCGCGCATGCACGCGGTGTTCGCTGAAGCGTTCTCGCAAATGCATAAGCATTGATCGTAAACGAACCCACCTTTCGACCACGTACACTGGAACACATGCAGCAGATCAACATCGTCATCTCAGGTTTCACCCCGTACGACGGCATCGACGTGAATCCAGCCGTACTCGTTCCCGAGGCGCTCGCCGAATATTGGAATGATCCATCTCAATCCGTGGCGTTGTCTGACGATCTTCTGCAGGATGTTTCCATTAGCGTGACGACGGTGACGCTTCCGGTCAGTTTCGCCAATGCCTGGCCCATGTTGCTGGATGCCATCGAACAGGCGAATCCCGATATTGTCATCGCCACCGGTTTGAAGCGGTCCGCCCGCGGCGTGCTGCTGGAGCGATGCGCCACGAATCTGATGGATGCGGCCAAGCCTGACGCCGACAATGTGATTCCGCCGCGCCGTCCGATCAATCCAGAAGGTCCGGCAGCATATTGGACACGCTTGCCGTTGCGTTCGATTCTGCGCGATTTCGCCAAACATGAGATTCCCGCCGCGTTGAGTTCGGATGCGGGCACGTTCGTCTGCAATTCGCTGTTCTACCATCTGCTCGACTGGTCTGCCGCGCAGGAAAAGCGCATTCTGTCGGGTTTCGTAAGCCTGCCGATCGTCAACGAGCAGCCACATCCGCAACATGGACTGTCGATCGCGCAACAAATCGCCGCAGGTAACGATGTGATCCGCGAATCGGTGCGTTATTATCTACAGCCATCCTCAAGTGAGATTCTGCTCGGCTGAACGGCGTCGGCGTTTCCTCGAACGATTTCTGTGCTCTCTGTGAGAATTATGCGACTGCCGTGTGCCGAACGTTTTTCCTGCGCTAAAGTTCAAGACGGATAGGCGCGGGCAAGATGCGCGATGGAAGGGAATTCGTGAAAGGAATACCATGGTTGAGCAGTTCCCAATCGTGTTGAGGGGGTACGACAAGGAAAGGGTCGATGAAGCGTTCGCTTCGGCTCAGGAGACGGTGGACCGTCTGCGTGAGCAGGTCAAGGCCGACGATCAGACCATCCTTGAACTGCAGGCACAGCTGCAGGAAGAGAAAAACAAGAAAGCCAACCCGAATTCGTTCGCATCTCTGGGCGCCAACGCGCAGCAGATGCTCGCCAGCGCGGAACAGACCAGCGCCGAGCTGCTTGACCGTGCCAAGAAAGACGCTTCCGCGGCACGCGCCACGGTGCAGCTTCAGGCCGAAACCCTGCTGAACAACGCCAAGCTCGACGCCAAGCGTATTCTCGACGAGGCCAAGGCCAAGGCTGAAGCGGTGCTGTCGAAGGCCAATAATGATGCCGGCACGCTGAAGTCCAACGCCCAGCGCGAAGCGGACCAGCTGCGTGGCGAAGCGCAGAAGGCCGTGGTGGCGCAGCGCCAGACCGTTGATCTGGAATTGACAAACTCCCGTGAGGAGCACGACAAGCGTCTCGCATCGGAGCGCGCCACGCAGGAGCGCGAGCTCTCCGATATGCGTGCCGAAGCCACCGAGCAGATCGCGGCGCAGCGCAAGAACGCCAATGACGAGATTAACCGCATGAAAAGCGAGACCAACGACCAGATCGAATCCGCGTTGGCCGAAGCCAACAAGAAGCTAGCCGACGTGCGTGAGCAGGTGTCCAAGATGATGACGGACGCGCAGCGCCGTGCCTCGGAAATCACGGATACCGCCAAAGCCAAAGCACAGGAGATCACCGACGAGGCCGAAGTGCATCGCACCAAGACCATCAGCCAGGTCAATGCCGAGGTGGAGCAGATCCGCGCCGACATTTCCGCCCAACAGGATGAGGCTACGAAGAAGGTCAACGAGCTGCTCGCCGATCTGAACGAACGCCGTGAAACTGCCAAGAAGCAGTCCGACGAGCTGATCTCCGAAGCGCAGCATACGCGCGATGAGGCCGAGGCATATGCTTCCGACAAGCGTGAGGCAGCCGACAAGCAGGCTGCCAGCATTCTCAAGCAGGCCGCCGAAGAGGCCGACGAGCAGATCAACGAGCGTCGTGAGGCAGCCAAGAGCGAGCTTGAAGGTGTGCAGCAGCGCATCGCCGACCTGCAGACCCGTGAGGCGCAGATCACGCAGCGTGTCAGTGAACTGCGTGCCATGTTTGCCAACGCGTTCTCCGGTTTCGGCGCGAACGGCCTGTCCGTGGTCAATTCCATCGACGGCGAACAGCATGAGTCCGCAGCTGAAGCTGAAACTCCGGCGGAATCGCACGACGAGAGCGGCGAAACTGTTGCGGGCGAACCGGAAGTGACCTTCGACGAGGATGTTGTCTCCGACGAACAGCAGAATAATGACGACTTTGAAGAACCGTCCGAAGACGAGCAGTCTGACCAGGGCGAGGAAGCACAGGAGGAACAGAACAATGACTGACATCACGCCGTTGAGCGCTGATGCATTGGCAACGCTGGTTGAGGATTTCGAAGCCAGCGACCACAACCGTATGGCCATGAACGCGGTCACCGCGGCGGGCATCAACAAGGTGGCGCGCAACTATGACCGCGCCCGCCTGATGCAGCGCAGGTTTTCCACCATTGTCGACAATGGTACCGCCACCCATCAGGATCGTTCCGGCCGTTGCTGGCTGTTCAGCTCGCTGAACGTGGCCCGTTTCGTGGCCAAGAAGAACATGGGGCTGAAGGAATTCGAGTTCTCCCAGAACTATGCCATGTACTACGACAAGCTCGAGCGCGTCAACTACTTCCTGCAGGATGTGGCTGAACTGGTGAAGGCCGGCGAGCCGTCCGACTCCCGCCTGATCCAGCATCTGCTCGCCGACGTGATGGGCGACGGCGGTCAGTGGACCATGGCCATGAACGTGTACAAGAAGTACGGTGCCGTTCCGAAGGATCTGTTCCCGGAAACTGAATCCTCCAAGAACACCGGCGAAATGAACGTGCAATTGCGTCGCCTGTTGCATACGGCCGTCGCGCACATGTATGCCGATCCGGCTTCGATTGAATCGGTGATTGCCGAAGCGACTGCCGCCGGCCACCGTATTCTGACGATTCACTTGGGCGAGCCGCCGAAGAGCTTCGACTGGGAGTGGACCGACAAGGACGGCGAGTTCCACCGCGATGGTGAGATCACGCCTGTGGAATTCTGGCAGAAGTACGTCGGTTCCGCCGATTTGGAAAGCTACGTGTGCCTGGTCGACGATCCTCGTCAGGAGCATGCGAAGGGCAAGAAGATCGGTATCGAGCACTTGGGTAATGTGGCCGGGGGAGACCCGACCGAATATCTGAACGTGCCGAACCAGTTCATGAAGGATTGCGTGCGTCAGATTCTCGAAGAGCAGGGCATTCCGGTATGGTTCGGTGCCGACTGCCACCCGATGATGGATCGTGAAAACGGCGCTTGGGCCACTGATCTGTTCGAATACGGCAAGGTGTATGGTGTCGACTTCGATCTGAACAAGGAAGATCGCGTGCGCTTTGCCGATTCCGCGATGAACCACGCTATGGCGTTCGTTGGCGTGGACGTGGCCGAAGACGGCACGACCACCCGTCGTTGGCGCGTGGAGAACTCCTGGGGAGACAAGATCGCAGACAAGGGTTACTTCACCATGAGCGACGACTGGTTTACCGAATACGTGTACGAGGTCGCTGTGCCGAAGGCGCTGCTCCCTGCCGAATATCAGGCCGCTCTTGACGAACCTGCCACCATGCTCCCCGCATGGGATCCGATGGGCGCTCTGGCTGACTGATACGTAAACCGACAAGCCGATTGACGAATGCCGACTGCATGGGACTTCGCAAAAAGTCCAGCATGCAGTCGGCATTCGTGTTATTCCACTTTTATCCGTTAAGGTAACTTCGGTGATTATCATCCAAGCACAGTATGCATGAAGCAGGTATGCAGGCATAAGGAGGAGCAGAAGAGATGTCAGGTCTTCGCGGTCCAGATAGTTCGAGGGATGCACAATTGTTGGATAACGCTGTGTTTCCGGAGACCGTGGATGTCAATATTCGACAGTTGGACCCGATTCCCGCTCCTCGATATTTTCTGAAGGAAATCCCGCTTACCGATGAGATGAGCGATCTGGTGTTGAAGTCCCGTCAAGAAATCCGCGATGTGCTGAATGGCAAAGACGACCGTCTGCTTGCCATCGTCGGCCCCTGCTCGATTCATGATCCGAAAGCCGCGCACGAATACGCCGAAAAGCTCGCGGCCGTCAAAAAAGAGCTGGAAGACCGGCTGGTCATCGTGATGCGCGTGTATTTCGAAAAGCCGCGCACCACCATCGGTTGGAAGGGTCTGATCAACGATCCTGATCTCGACGGCCAGTTCAACATTCGCAAGGGCATGTGGCTCGCACGCAAGGTGCTGGCCGATGTGCTGGGTCTTGGACTCCCGGCAGCCACGGAATGGCTTGACCCGATCACCCCGCAGTACATCTGCGACCTGATCAGCTGGGGTGCGATCGGCGCTCGCAACACCGAAAGCCAAGTGCATCGCGAGCTCGCGTCGGGCATGTCGATGCCGATTGGGTTCAAGAACGCCACCGACGGTTCGGTCAAGCCGGCAGCGGACTCCTGCTTCGCGGCCGCCTTCGAGCATCATTTCCTGTCCATCAATCTTGACGGACGCGTGATTTCCGCCGAAACCAAGGGCAATCCCGATTGCCACCTGGTGTTGCGCGGTTCTTCGCACGGTCCGAACTACGACACCGAATCCGTGGCGAAAGCGTTGGCCGATCTGAAGGTTTCCAAGGCTTCCGGACCGAGTGAACACGGCATCGTCATCGACGCGGCGCACGGCAACTGCGGCAAGAACGAAGTGCGCGAAGCTGAAGTGGTCGAAAACATCGCATCCCGCATCGCAACAGGCGAACAAGGCATCAGCGGCATTATGATGGAAAGCTTCCTGAAAGCCGGCAATCAGAAGCCCGCTCCGCTCGACCAGCTGGAATACGGCAAGTCCATCACCGACGCTTGCGTGCCGTGGGAACGTACCGAACAGCTGCTGCACACGCTTGCCGAAGCGGTTGAAAGCCGCCGCAAGCTTGCCGAATAATCGCAAATAAGCGTAAATAATCGTCAATAGAAAAACCGTGCAAAAACCGCGTAATCTGCGTGATCGCACGGTTTTTGCATTGTGATTGCTATTCTTGGGAAAGATAGTGATTTGGAAAGATAGTGATTTCCAAGGAGAGCAGTGAGATGCAGCAGCAGCTGAACACGCCTGAAGAGCTTCGTGCCATCCGTCAGGCCATGGATGAAGGTAAGAATCCGCTGGTGGTTACGGATGTGCCGCGATGGGAAGATCAGGTTGGCATCAGCCGCATCGTGAACCGCCGAGTGCTTGAATTTGAGGTGCTTCCCACACCGGCGCAGGTGTTGGGTGATCTGCCGCTCAGCGATCAGGCGCAGGAAATCGTCGCCTATTCTCGAGATGAGATTCGCGCCTGCCTATATGGTCAGGATGATCGATTGCTGGTGATTGTAGGCCCATGTTCCGTGCATGATCCTGCTGCAGCGCTCGATTATGCCCGTCGTTTGGCCGCGTTGAAAGACGAGTTGGGCGGCGAATTGCTGATTGTGATGCGCGTGTATTTCGAAAAGCCGCGTACCACAGTCGGCTGGAAAGGTCTGATTAACGATCCCGACATCGATGGCAGCTGCAATATCAAGAAGGGTTTGCTGTTGGCCCGCCGTACACTGCTTGGCGTATTGGACGCCGGTTTGGCTGCGGCCACGGAATTCCTGGAACCAACCAGCCCGCAGTACATTTCCGACGCGGTCAGCTGGGGTGCGGTCGGCGCTCGCAACACCGAAAGCCAGGTGCACCGTCAGCTCGCTTCGGGCATGTCGATGCCGATCGGCTTCAAAAACGCCACCGATGGTTCCATCAAAGCGCCGACCGATTCATGTTTTGCTTCGGCACAACAGCACACGTTCTTCGGCGTCGATCACATGGGCCGCGCAGCCGTGGTCAAAACGCTCGGCAACCCCGACTGCCATGTGGTGTTGCGCGGTTCGAGCAGCGGTCCGAACTATGACGCCGAATCCGTGGCGAACGCCATGAAGCTGATTCGTGAGAAAATGCCGGCAGAATCCGCGGCCGCGCACGGCCTGATCGTGGACTGTTCGCATGGAAATTCCGGCAAAGACGAGCATCGTCAGGCCGAAGTGGTGCGCAATATCGCAAGTCGCATCGCCGACGGTGAAGAGGGCATCACCGGCATTATGATGGAAAGCTTCATCGAGGGTGGCAGCCAAAAACCGGCACCGCTTGCCGAGTTGACGTACGGTCAATCCATCACCGACAAATGCTTAAGCTGGCAGACCACGGAACAGCTGCTGCGCGAACTCGCGCAAGCCGTGGGCAAGCGCCGCTGGAAGTGAGCGAAGCGAAAATAAGCGAAACCGAGCAAAAGCGTGAAGCAATCGAAAGGAACGAACGCATGAGTACAATCGCCATCATCGGCGCCATGGACGAGGAAGTTGCCAATATCGCATCCGCATTGAGCGACATTACCGTAACGGAGGAAGCCGGCGTCAGCGTGACGCGCGGTACCATCGAAACCAACAAGGGCACGCGTGTCAACGTTGCTGCAACGGTTGGCGGCATGGGCACCGTCAATATCGCCGCCACCACGCAGCATCTCATCGACGCGGACCAGCCTGACGCCGTGATTTTCTCCGGCATCGCAGGCAATCTCAACACGCATCTGCACATCAACGACGTGGTGCTTGGCGGCACGCTGCGCTACCTCGACACCGACATGCGTCTCGTCGGCCAGTGGAAGCCAGGAACTGCGGACCAGCCGGTGGAGGAATTCCACTCCGACGACCGCCTGATCGAAGTTGCCGATAAGGTGCTGACCGATCTGAACGTGCATCACATTACCGGCATCATCGCCACCGGCAACTATTTCGTGGACGGTCCGAAGAAAGTGGAGCAGGTGATTCGCGAAACCGGCGCGGACGCGGTCGAAATGGAAGGCGCCGCGGTGGCACATATCGCGGCACGCAACGACCTGCCCGTGCTAGTCATTCGCGCGTTGAGCGACAATGCCGACACGGATTACGTGGAATTCAAGGAATTCGACATTTCAGAATATGCCGACACTGCGGCGAAAATCGCAGTGAATATCGTCAAGCGCATGTAAGCGCAGCACGGCCCGTCCAGCGCATCGATTGCTGGACGGGCCGTCTCATATTTCGGTATGGCGAATCTCATGAAAGTGAACTGCAGGGAAACTTCCGATGGCGTACGGGAATCGCGTACGGGAATCGCTTTCGGGAACCGCTACTGTTGAAGAAGAATGACGGATTATCGGAAGGTTAACGTATGACGCTGGAGCACGTGGCGATGGCGATTGCGATGGCGATGGCGATTGTGGTTGTCGCAGTGGTCGCCTTTCTGCTGGGGCGTGTCCGGGGCGTGCGGCTCGGGGAGGATGAGATCGACTCGAACGATCCAAGCCTGTTCGGCGCGCAGAAGAACATGTCGCTGTTCGGTCCGCACGTGCCTGTGCAGCCCACGGAACGCCAGCTTATTGCTGTCATGCCGGAGGCGTTGATCGTCGTCGATTCGCTGGCGTCGGTCACATACGTTTCCCCGGGCGCGCAACGTTTCGGCATTGTTGAAGACCATGCGATGACGCTCGCCGAAATCCGCGATATTCTGCGATTGGTGTCGACCGACAGCGTGGTGCGTGAGCGTGAATTGTCGATTCCGTTGGATCGCGCCGCTCGCGCCGCCGCAAAGAACACCGACGGCAAGGGCATTGAGGCAGGCAAGTTCCGCCCTTCCGACACGCTGTATCTGCATGTGCGCGTCGGCCAGATTTCCGATGATCTGTTTGCGATTTTCATTTCCGACATGAGCGAGCAGCGTCGTTTCGAAATCATGCGTCGTGATTTCGTGACGAATGTTTCGCACGAATTGAAAACTCCGGCAGGTGCGATTTCTCTGCTTGCCGAAACGATTGGCGATGCTGCAGACGATCCCGATATGGTGAAGTATTTCGCTGGTCGCGTGTCCAAGGAATCCGAACGATTGACGGAATTGGTGCATCGTCTGATCGACTTGCAGAAGGCGCAAAGCGCGGCGGCGATGCTCAATGCCGAGCGTCTTTCCGTGCTTGCGTTGGTACGCGAGGCGATCGTCGAAAACCAAGTGAAGGCCGAATCGAAGCATATCAATCTGGTGCTTTCGCTGAACGGACAGTCGAAGCTGGTGCACGTCGAGGGTGCCGAAAACGCTGTTGACCGGGATGACGTGTTCATCAACGCCGACCATGAAACCATCAAAACCGCGGTGAAGAACTTGGTGGAGAACGCCATCAACTATTCTCCGGAACACACCACCGTTGCGGTAGGTGTCGGCAGTGGCGATGGCAAGGTCTCGATTCGTGTCGTCGACCAGGGCATCGGCATTCCGGAATCCTCGTTGGATCGTATTTTCGAGCGATTCTACCGTGTCGATCCCGCGCGCTCCCGCGAAACAGGGGGTACAGGATTGGGTTTGGCCATTACCAAGCATTGCGTGCAGGATTGCGGAGGCACTATCGCCGTGTGGTCGCGTGAAGGGGAGGGGTCGACCTTCACCATCACCTTGCCCCAGGCGAAATCGGAGCAAGACGAGGAATCTGCGAAATCTGAAACCGCGGAAATTAGTGAATCAGAGCAGCTTCCAATCGAATAATTCAAGCAAAACGAATAATTCAAGCAAATAACCAAATCAATCAACGTTCCAATCAACAAGAGCACACAGAGGAGAAGCACCAATGACGCGCATTCTGATCGTCGAGGACGAGGAATCGTATCGAGAGCCGCTGGTCTACCAGCTCACCCGCGAAGGCTACGACGTGTCCGCCGCTGCCACCGGTGAGGAAGGATTGGAACTGTTCACCAAAGGAGGCATCGATCTGGTGCTGCTCGATCTGATGCTGCCCGGGCTTGACGGCACTGCGCTATGCCGCAGAATTCGTGAGCAAAGCCGTGTGCCGATCATCATGCTCACTGCGAAAAGCGCGGAAATCGACAAGGTGGTCGGTTTGGAAATCGGCGCGGACGACTACATCACCAAGCCGTACTCGTTCCGCGAGCTGCTGGCGCGGGTGCGTGCGGTGCTGCGACGCAACCAGATGG
>SKDY01000926.1_pt1 | contig 20731 bp, 10 predicted proteins | sample 4826591 | NCBI WGS metagenome assembly SKDY01 (sample SAMN11008823, study PRJNA524170) | human gut metagenome | biome: Human fecal sample; material: Feces; isolation source: fecal sample from pouch patient p10, p22 | host: Homo sapiens | place: Israel: Tel-Aviv | collected 2016-06-15 | reverse complement strand
GCAGCCTTGGTCGACTTGCTGACTGCCGTACCGCCTTCCACATTCCATGTCACCTTGGTAGCAATGGTATCGTCGCCTTCCTTGACGTTGACGGTGTCCGGCAGAGTAACGGTTCCGCCCGTGTTCACGGTCTTCGGGAGATCATCGCCGGTTTCCACAGTCCAGTTGACCAGCTTGCCCTTGGCGCTACCATGGTTGTCCCAATAGTTCAGATCCCAGCCGTCGGGCTCGCCTTCTTGAGCAGGATTATGCATTTCGATGGTGCCGTTCTCACCGATGGTCAGCGGCAGCCAAACATAGGTGGAATCGGCTTTACCGGAATCCCAACGGTCACCAAGGTAGATGAAGTGACCTTTCTCCTGGTCTACTGCGAGCACACTAGCCGACTGCGAACCGAATGTGGTGCCGCGGGTATCGCCCACAGACAACAGACCATCCGCGCCTTCCGGCATGTTGTTGTACCACGTGTTCTCGTTGGCATCGTCCTTTTCCACGCCACGGGTCCAGCTTCCCAGCATGGAGTCGGCGGTGTAGTAGGTCTGCTTGTTCGGGTCCCAGCCGGTTGCACCAGATGCGATGATGTTGTAACGCCCGTCATATTGGAATACGGCAGGAGCTTCCAGCGAACCATTTTGTTTGACGATTTGGAAATCTTCGCCACGCACCGGGGCATCCGTAGTACCGTCTGCAAGAATGTATGGGTACTGCCCGTCAGCAGAGTACTGCTTTTGTCCCTCGGACTGGTCCACATTCGTGGTCTTGACTACATTGGTGTAATCATCGTTAAGCTTGGCGATATACAGCGTGGCATTGGCTTCGGAAGAATACAGTACATAGGCACTGTCGTCCTTCGGATCCACGAACACAGTCATATCGCGGCTGTCACCGTTCTCACCCCAGCTGGGGTTACCTGCGGCTTCTTTCCAATTGTTCTGGTTAGGCAAACGATAGGCACCCACCATAGTGAACGGGCCCGCCGGATTGTCGGAAACAGCCACGCCCGCAAGTGCACGTGCATAGTTGGAACCGCCCGGCGTGGTGCTTCCATCGGAATGCCACCACAGCACGTATTGCTTGTTCTTCTTGTTGTAGATGATCTTCGGACGCTCGAAAATGCCCTGTACGGAATCAACCGCGCCATCACCATCCTGATCGGGGTTGGTGTTGAGGTACGGGAAGATTGCGTCGGCCTTGGCAGCGTCCACACTGCCGTCGGACTTGGTCAGGTTGTAGGCCTTGTCGAAGTAGGCGTAATCGGCATTGCTCTTATCCGTCAACTGAGATTTGCTGGTCACCGCACGCAGCGCCACACCAAGATCGGTCCAGTTGTATAGATCTGTCGACATATAAGCATGAACACCGGGGCTGTTGTCGTAACCGTTAGAACGGTCTTCGCCATACCAGTAGTAGGCGTCGCCAACCTTGACCACTTGGCCACCGTGCGCTTGGATGTGTGTGCCGCCATTATCATTGGCGTTCTTGGCATACCAATATGGCTGGAAGTAATCGCTAGCGTTCTTGCCCGGATCGGCTGTGGGCTGGAACTTGGTGTATGTCGGCACTTGGCCGATGGTAGGCAGGTAATCCACACCTGCCGCACTGGCACTTGCAGCGGCCAGCCCGCATGACAATAGCGTTGCCGCGGCGGTAATTGCCGCGATAAGAGCGCCCTTGCCCTTATTGTTTATCTTCATTGATTTGGTTCCTTGATTGATGATAACGGTTTTTTGAACAAACAGTTATGTCGCTATCCGCGAAGTCAGAAAAGGGCCGACAAATCAATATACCGATACTGAAAACTCAGTATTCAACTTGTCGGACCAATTATGCTCAAAGAGCGGAGGAACCGGCCGGCAATAGTCAATATTGCCGGCTTGTTCCTTCCCCCATTACTGCGCGAGGGTGCTATGCACGCTTGCGCAGCATGAACAATGCACCCGCGGCAGCGGCCAGCAGAGCGACAGCGCCAGCGATGGCGGCAACACTGGAACCGGTGTTGGCCACCGTGTTCTTGTTGCCGTTGCCGGTGGCACCGGGCTTGTTGGTGCTGCCGGGCTTCTGTTCTTCAGGGCCAGGGGCGACTGCGTTGGCCTTGACCGTGACGTTGAAGGTCGCGGTCACACCACGGTAGGAGACGGTAATCGCCTTCTTGCCTGCGGTGGTGGAGTCGAACGAGCCAATCGCAAGCTGCGGGTCGTCAAGAGCGACCGGCACTTCCTTGGTCTTGTCGCCACTCTGATAGACGGCAGTAACCTTCAGACCGGCGGTATCGAGCTTGTCGCCGATGGCGTACTCGATCTTCGTGGGTCCGGTCACCTTGAGCGAAGCCAAAGTGAAGGCTTTGAAGGTCACCGTGTAGGTCTTCGTCTCAGACTCGTCGGCTGAGGTCACCGTAATGGTGGCCTTGCCGCCAAGCTTGCCATTCTCAACCGCGTCGCCAGTCACCTTGACGGTGGCGGCATTGTCGGCGGCGAAGGCCTGCAGCACCGGGTTTGCCTCAGCACCGAACGGAAGATCAACTGTGTAGTCGGTCTTATCAGCAGCGAAGCCCTTGATGGTCTCGCCGTCAAGACGCAGGTCGCCCAGCGTGGCATCGGATGCCGGCTGCGGGGTGAGTACCGTGCTGTCTTGTGCGAACACCTGGATCTCAGCCACGTTGATGTACACCTTGGTGTCCTGCAATGTGTTAGTCAGGCGGATGGCCTTGGCCTTTACCGGGGTGCCGAGCACGAAGTCAACGGTCGGGGTGTCGGCGGCGGTGATGCCGTCGGAGCCAGAGCCGGCATCGCCGGCCTGTATCTTCCAGCCATCCTTGGTACCGACTCCATGCCATTCGCCAGCCTCATCCTGGTATTCCAGCGTCTGGCTCTTCGGCCAAGACGCACGACCATCGTAGTAGAAGAAGGTCTTCACTTCGGTGATGGTCTGAGCTTCGTCGAAGGTGAACGTGGCGACCGGGTCCACCGTCGAGGCGGTGGAAGCCCAAGTGGACCAACCCTTTGACGTAGTGTCACCATCGATGGCCTTGGAAGCGGAGGCACCCTCCTGGAAGTTCACCGAGAAGTTCGTGCCAGAGGCCGCGGCGATGTTCTTCGCAGCACCCTGAACCGGCGTCACGAATGCCTGAATTTCGGTGGCGTTCATGTAGTCGTTGTTCACGGTGTTCACAATGCGCACCTTCGTGGCATTCACTGTGCCCTTATCGGCCTTGAACGTCACCGTCTGGCCTGCGGCAGGCTTAACATCGCTACCGAATTGCATCCACGTCTCGCCATCAGTGGTGTACTCGGCCTTGGCGGAAGCCGGAGCCTTGTCACCATACGTAATGGTCACGCTGCTAAGCTCACACTCAGAGCCGAAGTCAATCGTGGCGGTCGGGCTGGCGGAATAGTCACCAGCAGAGTTCCACGTCACCCAGGCTTCAGCGGACGTGTCACCATCGGTGAGCTTCTTCCACTGATCGCCCTTGCTGTATTCCGTCTGCTGGTTGGTCACGGTCAGGCTGGAAGCAGTGTCGGCCACATTCTCAGGCGTGGCGGCGGTGACATAGATCGTGCCCTTCAGCGCAATCGTGGTCGCGTCGTCCAGCTGGTAAGTACCGGCCACGGCAATGTTGTCGCCAGCCTTGGCATCGGCGAGCTTGGTATCAAGCCCATCGAAGTTCCACGTAACCTTAGCCGCATCGCCCTCGAATGCAGGCGATGCCTTGACGTGCAGATACACCGGCGCAGCCTCAAGCGCGGCCTTCGCCTCGCTCGCACTGGTGCCGGCCAGCACTGTAGCCGATACCGGATCGGAAACGGTGAGCGCGCCAACGTAGACCGTAGCGGCGACATTGAACTCGTTGCCGTACACATCGGTGGCGGTAGCGGTGGCTTCGTAGGCGCCTTCCTTGGCCACATCGACCTTGGAAGTATCCCAGTTGGCAACCGTGGCCTTGCCTTCGCCCCAGGTGTAGTAGAGCGTGACTTCGGTCGGCAGCGCGGCCTTCTCGTTAACGGCGGTCTGCACGTTCACGGTCTTCTGGCTGGTCGGCGTTACATTGCGCAGAGTCCATGTCTGGTTGGCGGACGGCGAAGTGCCGCTCGGTGACTGCCACAAGCCAACCTTCGTGCCGACTGTGGTACCAGAGTTATCCACATCAAGGTTCGTCTTAGTCGCGGCATTGAGCAGCTGGTAGGTCGAACCATCGGAAGTGTTGAGAATCCACTTGGCAGCCGGGTCGGACTTAGCGGCCCCAACCGTTTCGTTGGAAAGCGCGTTCGTGCCATCCTTGGACACCAGCACCTTGCCTTCGGCGTTAGTAATCACATAAGCCTTGAGATCAGGGCGCTCGGAGTCGGCGGGCTGCTCGATCTGGGTAAAGGTCCAAGTCTGCTTCTTGGCGTTCTCGGCATCGGAAGCGACGTTGGCCAGGGACAGCGCGGAATCACCAGAAGTGGTATCAGCCACGGCCTTGCCGGACTGCTTACCAACGAGCTGGTAAGTATCGCCGGTCTCGACGGCAGCATCCTTAGCGTAGCCGGTCACGCCAGTGAGCTGGATGGAGGCGATAGAACGGGCGGGCACAGTGACCGTAGCGGTCTTGGCAGCCTTGTCAATCACCACAGAGCCTTCAGCTTGCTTGACGTTGCTGGTCTTGGCGAAGACTTCCGGAGTGGCGGAATCGACACCCACGTTCTTGTCTTCGGCAGAGGTTTCGGTGGTCAGATAGAGCTCACCGTAAGCGTTGTCGGCAATCTCGCCGTACTTCGACAGGTCGATGACGAAGGTCTGGTCAGAGGTGCCGGAGTTGCGGTGGATGACGGTCTGCGTCTTGCCATCGGCGGAGGTGGCAGTCATGTTGTTGTCTTCATCGTTGTTGGCGATGACCTTGTCGCCCGCGTGGATGAAGTGGGTGATGGCCTTGACGCCGTTGTACTTGGCGTTGGCAATAACCGTGCACGGTTCAAGTCCATCGGCGGTACCGCCGTTGTTGTTCACGCGACGCTCGGAGTAGAGCTTGCCGTCCTTACCGGCCACGGTGCAGTCGAAGTCAATCAGCACGGTGCCCCAGTTGGTGTTTTCACCGGCCGGGTTCACGTTCGAGCCCATCTGCATGTTGTAGAGGTCCTCGACCACCTGCCAGAAGGTGAAGTCCTTGGACTGCAGGCGGGTGACGTTGGAGCTGATCTTGCTCATCATGCCCAGCGCGTTGTCGAAACCGTACGGGTTGTAGGAGCCGGACTGCCAGGAGCCGTCCACCTCGCTCATCGACAGCTTCTTGCCGTCTGCCTGAGCGATATCGCGCGACTGCATCTGGTTGCTGTCGGAGTAGGCGTGAACGTTGTACTGGCCGATAAGGTCCTTGATCGCCTGCGGGTACTGGTTGTACGACTTGACGAAGTCGGCGGAGTTTGTAGCATCAGTGGCTGCGATGATGGTGTCATCATTGTCCTTGAGCGCCTCAGCGAGTGCGGTAATCGTCTGCTGCTGCTGGGCGTTATTGACATGCATACCCTCCTGCGGCTTCTTCAGCGCGTTGGAGTATGGGGTGACGGACTTATCTTTGTCGGAGTAGTACTTATCCCAGTAGTTGTTAATGAGCTTGGTGTTGTCATCGCTCTCATCGGTGTACTTCGAAGCCATGTCGCCCGGAGTGCCCCAGTAACTGGTCTCGGACTCGTTGAACGGCTCGACCGTGTCAACGTTTGCGCCAAGGCTTTCGAGGTGCTCGACGTTCTTGGTCATGTACTGAGCGAATTTCTCAGGGTTTGCAAGATTATTGCTACCGGAGTTGTATCCACCAGTGGCGTAACCGCTGTTGGTCAGGAACCACGGAGCGGAGTTGGCGAAGGCCTCTACATCGGTGATGTCGGGGTTATCGCCGGTGGCACCGCGCTCAATCCACCAGTCTTGGGCGGCGGACTTGGAGAAGTCATACTGGTTGTCGTCAGTCGGGTCGAATGCCGCAGCCAGCTTGTCTTTGTCGGCCTGCTTGGTGGTTACGCCATTGCCATACGTGCCGGAGCCGGTGGCGTCATCTTTCCACGTGCCAGGCACGGCAGCGCCTTGGCGCATGAATGGGTAGCCGTAGGCAACATCGGAGGCATTGCCGCCGCCCACGTTGTAGCGGGCCATGTTCAGGTCCAGTCCTTCATCACCGAAGATGGACTGGTAGAACTGTTCGCGCAGCTGTTTGCCGTATTCCACAGCCTTAGCCTTGGAAGCGTCATCGCCGAGATTGGTGGTGATGGCCGATTCCTCGCCGAGGCTGCCGGTGGCGTTGGCGAACCAAGCCAGCGAGGTGCCCCAGCCATCGAAACTGTTGGCATACCATGGGTTCGGGGTCACGGTAATGGCATCGTTATCAGCCGCATACGCAGTGCCGGCAACCGCAAACGCCCCTCCTCCCACTAGTGTTGCCGCCGCAACCATTGCAGCAAGCGATTTGCTCAGTACCTTCATTGGTCTCCTTAGTGTTCCTGCTGTCCGCCTTATACCGGAAAAATCGGCCTTTGCTTCACTGAGCCAGCCTCTTTGCCTGATACATGACCTACGTCGACTCCTTCTTTCGGCGCAGCCAAAATGTTTACGCAAACATTTTGATATGAGCGATTTTATCACAAAACCGTCACCCAGCAAACAACTTCAGAGACCACAAACGACGCACAAAGTCATGAGCCATTCGAATTGCGCTGGCCCAATCGCTACGAATCATATTTGCCGTAGCCCTTAAGTGAATCCCACTGCATCGAGATATCGCGCCCGCTATCCCTTCCGATAACGCCGACCACGCGTGTTGCCTTCAGCAATCAGCTTTCCTTGCGCAACTAAACCGTTTAGGAATTTGCGGACTGTTCTGTTATCGAGCTCTGTTATCTTGGCGAGTTCAGGTACAGTCACATAGTCAACCTCTGTCAAGCGTCGATTCATCGCCGACAGCATCGCTGCCCGCGAATCAATTTCACCCGATGCGGTTGCATCTGCTTTCTTACCATCCACACGTTCCCCGCCAATGAGCCTCGCACCCTCTTCGGCATCTTTCTCAACTACAGATCTCACGCTAGCAAAACCAGAACCATCCACGGTCTTCAGCGCAGGAACAATAGGAATCGTCGCCTCGAATATGTCACCATCGCGGAACTCAGGCTCTCGCTCAGTATATTGCCGGGACGCTCTTATCAGATTCCGCAGTCCGCTACCCAGCTGCTCGGCTATGCCGGTCTGCACAAACACATTAGCGATAATCGGATTCTTTGGCATTGGCGTGAACTCGCCCAGCTTCATTCGACCTTCAAAGAATGAGCGCGAAGCATTAACCGTCCGGATGGATTCATTATCAATGGTGACACGCGCCACCACCGGACTGGAATACTCCCGATGCATGAGGCTGTTTGCCACCAATTCACGGGCGATCATCGTACGCGGGCTCACTCGCTTATCGCCCTTTAACACAAAGCGGTCAGGCAGATTCCGCTCAGTAAATTCACGGAGTTGCTCGTACGAATCGAACAAGTTGGTCCGCACCATAAGTCGGTCATCGTATCGGTCAATATTGTCTCGCCGAACCACGGCATCAGTAATATACGCTGGGCAAACCGAGGAAATGACTTCATCCTTGCCCAAGAGCAGCACTGCAGCAAGATTAAAGCCCTCTTCGCCGGTCGTGTAATCACGATCGTATAGCTTGGCGCTGCGGAACAGTTCTTCGTCAGACATAGTTCCCCAAGGGTGCCCAGCTCGCTGAGCGACCGCCAGCTGCCGCATTCGCGCAATCAGCTCAGGACGCAAATCAAACGGAGTCACGTAACGGAAAATTCGCCGTTCGGAATAGTAGTTCTGCTTGCGAATATACATTTGACTAATCTGGATATCGCTTTCGATGTGTGTATCCACATCAGCAATGCGATCAAACACTGCGCCCTTGAACCGCACAACCGAAGAACTCGGAGCTACCCAAATACGAACAATAATCCGTTCGTCGTACTCGATATGTTCCGTTTCCACCATTGGAGCCGGTTCGAACATCTTACGATTAGACACTACGTTGACAACGTTGCGCTCTATCTCACTAACGCGCTTAGAATCGACGCCGAGCACTTGACCGTCATCGTCAACGCCAAGATAAATGCTGCCACCAGAACGATTGGCGAATGAGCATACAGTCTCAAAAGTATCCGTATGAGGCAATTCGCTGCAGCGCTTGAACTCGACCATAGATGATTCACCGGCCTGCAGCACTTGCATAAGTTCATCCTGCGTCATCGCATTCCGCCCTTCATAGCGATAATTCATACATTAGGACATGGCACTTATCGTATTTTAGCATCTAATTAGTACATTAGGACATTGTTTTATGTCCTAATGTACTAATTAGGCGGCTAATTGTACTAATAATTGCACACTGATGTACTAATCCGATGATCGAATGCACTAATTGTCCGCGCAAATGCACTAATCGGATGACCGAATGTATCAATGAGACCTATAGGCAGCCGATTGGCTGACGATCAGCCCAGTCATTGGCTATCGGCCGCTAGCCAGTCAGCCGCCAACAGCCAACAGCCACCCAACTAATAGCCGCCAGCCAATCAGCCCGTCCAATCACTCCTTGTGTTCCAGTGCGGCCTTTAAATCGCGGCTACGGTAGCGTTCGCGCAGCATAGAGAATCCACCGAAGCCCACAAGCCACACCAGGCCGGCAATCGCGGAATTGCGCGTATCGTCCGCAAGGAACAACGTCAGGTAGATGAACACGAAGAACACGATTGCCACCGTATTGAGCACCTTCCAAGCGGGCATGACGAACCCGTCCGGAATGAAATCAGCGGAGCGACGGTACTTGCGGTGTGCCATCAGCGTCAGGATGTAGATGAACAGGAACACCGCGGAGCTGGCGGACGAGAACAGCACGAACGCTCCGGACACACCGGGGATGGCGTTGACGATCGGCGACAGCAGTATCAGCGCCGCGGACACCAGGATGGCGCGGGCCGGCACCTTGCGATCGGACACCTTGCCGAGCTTGTTCAGCATCGGGTTCGGCGACACCTCGGACAGCTGGTACAGGTGGCGGCCAGCCGAGTACAGCAGCGAGTTCAGCGCGGAAGATGCGGCGGTAATCACCACGAAGAACACCAGCGCAGACGCCCAATTCAGCCCGGCATACTGGAACACCATAATGAACGGGGATGCGAAGGAGCCGTCCTTGTTCGGCTTGAACGAGGTCCACGGCACAATGCACATGATGGCCACCAGTGCGCCCACATAGAAGATGAGCACGCGCACGATAATCTCGTTGATGGCCTTGGGCAGCACCTTGCGCGGATTCTTGGTCTCGGAGACGGTGACGCCCACGAATTCAATCATCTCGTAGGCGAAGAACACCATCTGGAAGCTCATGAGGAAGGCCATCCAACCGTTCGGCGCGAACGAGAAGTTGGCGAACAGGTTGTCGAATCCGGCGTGGCCGGCCGGGCTCACGTGGTCCACGCCGTGAATCTGCACGGCTGGGTAATGGTAGCCGATCACGATCATGACCACGGCGGTGGCGATCATCGCGCAAATCAGCGTGATCTTGATCATCGAGAACCAGAATTCCACCTCGCCGAACACCTTGACGGCAATCAGGTTGATGGAGACCAGCGACACCAGGAAACACAGCTCGATCAGCCATTTCCAATGGGTCAGGTCGATGCCGAACGTGTCGAAGAAGGTGATGAAGTACGTGGAGACGGCCGTGATCTCGGTCATGCCCAGCAGCACGAGCGCGGCCCAATACGTCCAGCCGGCGAAATGCCCCCACCCGTTGCCAAGGTAACGGGTGATGAAATTGATGAAGGTGTGCTGGCTGGGGTCACGGTACATCATTTCGCCGATGGCGCGCATCAGGAAGAACATGATGACACCGACCAGAATGTACACGAAGATGATCGAGGGGCCGGTTAGCGAGATTGACTTGCCCGAGCCCAGGAACAGGCCGGTGCCGATGGTGCCGCCAATGGCGATGAACTGTACGTGGCGATTGCTCAGGCCACGCTCCATCTCGTTGGTCTGGTCCAGGCTTTCGACAGACTTGAGTTTGCCCGTAGCCTGCTGTGTACCACCATTCACATTCGTATCGGCCATACTGATTTCATTTCTCTTCTCTGCCGCCCGATTGTTACGCACCAGACGCGATACTCGTTCAAAACAAGTTCAAACTGTATCACCGAAATATGTCACGAAAACCGCTCAGCTCAAGAATACATGCGATGATACTGTAAATATTCCGCCAAAAAGTTCAATTCATCAACACCAAATTGAACTTCTACCTCTATTCCACGGACTTGAGCGAGCTGACCGGGTCTACGCGATCGAGCACTGGGTTGGTGAACAGCTGCACCAGCAGCGCGAACGCCAGCGTCGCCACCACGGCAATCGCATAGCTGTACCAGTGCACTTCCACTTCGAAATACAGCGACGGCATATTCAACGCAGCAGTCAGTAATCCGCCTATCCACCTGCCAAGCGGCAGACCAACCACCACACCCATACCGGTCAATATCATCATCTCGCGGTTCACGTAGTTGTGCACCTCGCGGTCATAGAAGCCCAGCACCTTCAGTGTGGCCATCTCGCGGATGCGTTCGGACACGTTCGTATTGGCCAACGTAAACAGCACCACCAGCGCCAGGCCGCCGGCGAGCCCCACAATCAGCGCCACCACGGCACCCATCAAATCGAACTTAAACGTGGCGGCCAGATGCGCACAGCTCACGGCCTTGAGCACCGACGATTCCTCGCCCAACCGATCCGCATATTCGGCCTGTTCGGTCTCGGAACCTTTCAGCTTGGCGAGCATCGCGTTCCACGTCAAGGTCGAGGCAGTGCCATCTCCCGAAGCCGAAGACGTCACACCGTCGGCCGCAAACTTCTGGTCGTACAGTCGCTCACTGATGTACACATCAGAGCCGATGAGGTTGCGCGTCACCGCCGCAACCTTCACCTTGGCCCGCCCGCTGCCGCCATTGCTCAACGTGACGGTGTCGCCCGCATGAATATCCAACGAATTGGCTGCGGACTTCGCCACAATCACACCACTATCGTCCAGCGCTACAGTGCCGCCACCCGCTTTGCCGAAGATATTGGGCAGCTCGAACCACCCATCGTCACCGGCCTCTTCCAGCGTGACCATGTCGTTCAGTTTGTTCAACGAATTGTTGGGCACCGTCATCAGCTGCACGGTTTCGCTTTCCTGCGCCGCATTGCTCATCTCGCCACTATCCACGCGCAGATTCAGCGTTTCGGTGGTTTGGCCATCTTGTGCCACCTGCTTGCGCATCGCGGCGGCGTCATCGTCATTGGCCACCACCATCAAGTCATACTGGTAGATCTGCTCATATTGCTTGACGCCAGTCGTGTCGACGGTGTCGTTAATCGCAAATCCGCAGATAATCAGCGCTGTGCAACCAGCCACGCCGCCCACGGTCATAATCAAACGCGACTTGAATCGGAAGATATTGCGCGCAGTGACTTTGCCGAGGAAGTTCAGCCGGCTCCATACCGGGCGAATCCGCTCCAGCAATATGCGAGCGCCCGCTTTCGGTGCCTTCGGCCGCATCAACGCGGCGGGCGTGTGCCGTATCTCCTCGCGACAGGCGAGCGCGGTGGCCACGCCCACGCCGACCACGAACAGCACGATGCCGGCCGAACCGTACAACCAGTCGTATTCGAGTCGCACACCGGGCAATATATACAGTCCCTCAATCACCACCAGCAGGAATGCCGGGATGCCAAGGAATCCGACCAGCAGACCGATGCCGCCGCCGACCAAGCAGGCGAGCAACGCGAACAGCAGATACCGGCTGGACACGGCGAGTCCGCCATAGCCGAGTCCAAGGTAGGTGCCGATAAGTCCGCGGTCTTCCTCGACCATGCGGGTCATGGTGGTCAGGCTCATGAGCACGGCGACCAGCAGGAACACAATCGGGAATGCGCGGCCGATGGATTCGATGGAACTGACGTCTGATTTGAGCGAGCTGAATCCGTCGATCGAAGCGCGTGTCTGCACATACCAACGTGCGTTGGCCACATCGTCGATGCGCCGTTGCTGCTTGGCGAATTCGCTTTCCGCTTCGCTTCGCTTCGCATCGAGTTCAGACTGCGCATCATCCAGTTTCGCCTTGCCGTCCGCGAGCTGTTGTTCGCCTTCTTCCAGCTGCCGCTCGCCTTCTTCGAGCTGCTGCTTGCCGCTGGCCAGTTGGGCGGCCTGCGCTTCAAGTTGCGCCGACTGGGTTTCGAGGGTTGCGGCATTCGCTTCGAGTTCCGCGGATTTGGTATTGAGCTGTGCCTCTCCTGCAGCCGCTTCCTGTTCCTTGGCGGTCAGTTGCGCGTTCTGCTGGTCCAAGGTGGATTGTGCGGGGGCAATGGTTTCGTTTAATGTGCGCTGCAAATCGGCTTTCTGCTGGGTCAGACTGTCTCGCTGCGTTTGCAGTTCCGTTTGCTTGGCGGCCAGCTGTTGCCGCAGCTCACTGATTGACGGCACTTCAGGCAGGGTAATGCCAAGGCGCGCGAGCAGTTGCTTGATGGCCTGCCATGTGGGTGAGTTGAAGTCGATATTCGGGTCAAGTTGCGCCAGTAGATTGTCGGCCTGTTGAATCATGGACAGCATCTGATCAATTTGTGCCACGCCTTGGTCGATTTGGGTAATGCCCTGTTCGATTTTCGTGCGATTGGCAGTCAGTTCCGTTTGCGCCGCATCGAGCTGTTTGCGAGCCGAGGTGAGCTGCGCTTTGCCCGATTCGAGCTGGGTGCGCGCTTCGGCTATCTGCTGGCGACCTTGCGCGATCTGTTGACGGGCCGATGCAATCTGCGCACGTCCATCGGCGAGCTGCCGTTCGCCATCGGTAATGGTTGTCCTGTTGTTCTCCAATTCGGTACGGCTATCTTGCAATGTCGTTTCGTTGGCTTCCAGCTCGGCCCAGTTGTCGTCGATCTGCTTCTGGGCTTCGTCCAGCTGCTCGTTGGCCTCGTCTTGGGCATCGTCCAGTTTGCGCTGCGCGCTGGAGACGATCTGTTGACGACGGGCTTTCTGGCGTGTGGTCTGTATCTGATGTTCGATACGGTCGGCCACGGTTTTGACGGCTTCATCGTAGGCATCGGAAAACGTGTCAAAATCGGACGCACCAGTGACGGCAACCGATATCGCAGTGTATATATTGCCGGTCACGCCGTCGCTGGGTGCAAAGAACGTATAGTCCTCGGATGAGGTGGACCGGAAGGAGGTCATGCCCGAATAGCCGTCTGGATTGTTGAGGTCGCGCGGGTCAAGTACGACGCCGGTGATGGTGAGTTTCGTGGGGAACTGCGGGGATTGCTCGGCGTCGGCGTCCGTATTGGCGGCGGACTTCGCATCGGATGCCGAGGCATTGGCGGCGACACCTACCGTATCGGCATTATTGGAATCGTCAGTCTCCGTGGCCGCTACCGATATGACGGATGAAGAGGTGTCTTGTGGCGTCACAGTAATGGTGCCGCCAATCTTGAGTCCGCTATCGTTCAGGAATTGCTGCGTAACCGCCACTTCGCCGGCCTTGTTCGGCAGTTTGCCCTGCCGTATGTACGGCTGATCAAGCCCTTCGGTACCGATTTCCTGCATGGTCACGGTTTTCTTGGTGCCGTCCACCAACGTGGTCACCGTCTGAGAACGTTCGGGCTGCACGGTTTGCACACCGTCGATTCGGCGCAGTGCCGTTGCATCATCATCGGTCAGGCCGTATGTGGATAGCACCTGCAGGTCATGCAGTCCCTGCTGATCGTAAAAACGACCGGCCGCCAGAAAAGCATCGCGGCATCCGGCGTAGATGCCGGTCAGCACGGCCACGCCAAGCAGCGTGATGACGGCGATCGAGACGAACCTCTTCCAGCTGCGCAGCCAGCAACGCAACGTATCTTTGGCAAATACCGCAGAAACGCCCGCTCCTCGACCGCCGCTATCGTCGAGGTTCCGCCGTTTCACAGAATGTTTCACAGGTTGTTTCACGAATCGCCTCGCTTGTTTCACGGGGCGTTTCACAGAGTGTCTTGCAGTGAGCATCGCCAATCACCTACCATTCGATATCGGCGATGGGCCGCGGCGTTGCGTTGACCTCCTCGCTGGTCACCTTGCCGGAGCGGAAGCGAATCACTTTGTGAGCCATCGGTGCAAGCGCGGAATTATGCGTGATGATCATTACGGTCATGCCTTGTGTTTGGCAAATATCCTGCAGCAACTGCAGCACTTCCTTGCCGGTCTCGTAATCGAGCGCACCGGTCGGCTCATCGCACAACAACAGCTTCGGCTTTTTGGCAATCGCGCGGGCGATGGATACACGCTGTTGTTCGCCGCCGGACAGTTGCGCGGGGAAGTTGTCCATCCTCTCCCCCAGTCCGACTTTGCGCAGCGTTTCCCCTGGATCGAAATGGTCAGGGCAGATTTGCGAGGCGAGCTCCACGTTTTCGAGCGCGGTAAGGTTAGGCACCAGATTGTAGAACTGGAAGACGAAGCCGATATCGTTGCGCCGGTAGGTCACCAGTTCCTTTTTCCGCAGACCCGTAATATCGCGTCCGCCGACCACTACGCGGCCGGTTGTGGCGGTATCCATGCCGCCCAGAATGTTCAATGCCGTGGTTTTGCCGGCACCGGACTGCCCCAGAATCACGCTTAATTCGCCTTGTTCGGCGGTGAAGCTGGCCTCGTCGAGCGCGCGAATCACACTGCTGCCAGAAGGATATTCCTTGACCACATGGTCGAATTCGATATACGCCATCGCACACCTCCAACGCGCTCGTGGCAGCCACCTAGCCCCATAGGCCCCGCCAGAACTTCCTGCTATACTCAAGTAAAACAACACTGTGTCGGTTCTGCAACCAACAGTTGGATTGTGGGTTGTCGGAACTTGGGGAGAAGGCCATGTCCAAAGAATTGACGGAAAGCCGCCGCACCCGTTACACGAGACGTGCCATGCAGGACGCGCTTATCGAGTTGCTGCGCGATCAGCCGCTCGGCTCCATCACCGTTAAAGCGTTGTGCGAGCGGGCCGATGTGAATCGTTCCACGTTTTACGCGCATTATGCGAGCATCGAGGAACTGCTGCACGACATTGAAGACGAAACCATGGCCTGGGTCACCACCGCACTCGAACAGCTACTCGCCCAGCCAGATCCTGCCGGCATCGAGCATGTTATTGAGCGCATCTGCCAGTACATTGCCGACAATCGCAATCATCTCCAAGTGCTGATGAGCCCGAAAGCGGATATCGGTTTCCAGCAGCAGCTGCTGGGATTGATTTACAGCCAGCGCGGTGTAGGCGAACAGTTGCAATCTTCGGCGGGTTACCCAGCCGAGGCGCAGATGCGTATGCGATTCGCCGTGTCCGGCAGCATTGGGCTTTTGCAATACTGGCTCGCCACCGATCTCGCGGCCTCTCCCGAATCGGTGTCCCACACCATCTTCACCATGTGTACGCCTGCCACGCAGTGAGCACAGTGAATTCAGTGAACTCAGTGAAGCGTGCGGTTTCATAAGCATCGCTCGCTATAGCTTCGCCTGCTCACCGGCCGCGCCCACGCCCGCGCTTGCAATAGCGCACAAATAGACGATTGACCATTTCTGAGACGATACGGCGGCATAGAATAACGAACGTTGCGCATCACGGCAAGCCCCGCGTGCGCCAAACCCAAGAAATGTGAGAGAAGAGCACAATGAGTACTACTGATGCGCCTAAGAAGCCGCGCGAAACCGACGACGTGCCGGTGCCGGCCACGCTGCGCAAGTCATTGAAAAACCGCCACATCCAGCTGATTGCGCTGGGCGGCGCCATCGGAACCGGCCTGTTCTATGGTTCCAGTGAATCCATCGCGCTGGCCGGACCCTCGATTCTGCTCGCCTACTTGGTTGGCGGCCTCGCGATTTTCGCGATTGTGCGTGCACTGTCTGAAATGTCCGTTGAGGATCCGAAGGCGGGCGCGTTCAGCTACTATGCCACCCGCTACTGGTCCAAGCGCGCCGGCTTTATTTCCGGCTGGAACTACTGGTTCAACTACATCCTCGTCTCGATGGTGGAGCTATCAGTGGTGGGTTCGTTTGTGAACTACTGGTTCCCGGCGATTCCGACATGGGTGTCGGCGGCCGTGTTCTTGGTGATCATCTGCGCCGCCAACCTGCTGGGCGTCTCTAAATTCGGTGAGTTCGAGTTCTGGTTCGCCATCATCAAGATTGTGGCCGTGATCGCCATGATTATCGGCGGCCTGGCCGTCATCATCTTTGTCCTGCCCACCGCATCCGGCGTGCGCGCAAGCTTCGCGAACTGGTTCACCGTGGGTAACGGCTTCTTCCCGAACGGCCTGATGGGGCAGAATTCCGACGGTTCCTGGACCGGCCTGCTGATGGCACTGGTTGTGGTGATGTTCAGCTTCGGCGGCACCGAGCTCATCGGCATCACCGCCGGCGAAACCGAGGATCCGAAGACCACGATTCCGCGCGCCACCAATGATATTATTTGGCGAATCCTCGTGTTCTACATCGGCGCTCTGGGTGTGATCATGGCCGTAGTGCCGTGGAACACCATCGATGGCAAGTCCAGCCCGTTCGTGCAGATCTTCGATTCCGTGGGCATTCACGCGGCTGCCGGTATTTTGAACTTCGTGTGCCTGACCGCTGTGATGAGCGTCTACAACTCCGGCCTGTACGCCAACTCCCGCATGTTGTACTCGCTGGCCAAGCAGGGCAATGCGCCCGCTTACTTGGGCAAGCTCAACTCGCGCGGCGTGCCAGTGGCCGGCGTGCTGACGTCCGCCGTGATCACCGCCATCGCCGTGGTCGTGGTGTTCGTGTGGCCTGAGTTCGCGTTCAACTATCTGATGTCGATTGCCACCATTGCCGGCATCATCAACTGGACGATGATCATGCTCACCGAAATGAAGTTCCGTAAGGTGGTCGCCGCGGGCGGCGCTCCCGAGGATTCCGAGCTGGCCGGTCTGAGCGGCCAGGAGGCACTGGACGCGATTCACTTCAAACTGCCGTTTGCCAAGGTGACCCCGTGGGTGGTGCTGGCGTTCCTGGCGCTGGTCGTGGTGCTGATGTGCTTCTCCACCAGCTACCGCATCGCCGTCATCGCCGGCGTGATCTGGCTGGCCATCCTCTTCGCCGCCTACCAGCTCACTCAGGCGAAGAAGTAAGGCTCCATTTGCGAATAGCTCTCACTGATGAGCACTCAGTGAGAGCTATTCGCAAATGGGATTTATTCATGAAACAGCTCATCGATGCCGACGAGCTGAACGTCGGATTGAGACGCCGCAGCATCGTCGACCAGTGATTGATCGAAACCGCCGAGCGAAAACAGCAGGTATGTTCGCTGGCCGATACCGGTTCGCGCAGCACGGTCTCGCAGTAGATTCAGCACGGAACGGTCCACCGGCGCATTGCGGAATTTGCACTCGCCCACAATGGCAGCATCAGACGCATTGTCAACGGCCATCACGTCTATCTCATCCTGACGATCCCACCAACGGCCAACCGCACGCGCACGGAAGGGCAACCGTCCAGCAGCACTCTCACGCCACATCCATTCACGGCACAGACCCTCGAACGGTTTGCCGGCAAAATCATGTAATACCGGCTTGATATGACGCTCGTATACGCCTTCCACATCGCCCCGCTCCAATTCCGAACGATACGGAAAGACAAACGAATACCAGAATCGGAAGAAATTGTCGCTCAGCTGATACAGCCCACGCGAACCTTTCGCCCGCTCCTTAGGCTTCGCCGTGACTGGGAACTCACGTTCCACAATCCCCAGTTCCATAAGATTGGCGAGATACGACGATACTGTTGCGTTTGCCATCATCGTGTGTGTCGCGATCTCATTCAGCGAAGTTGCGCCGAGCGCGATCGCCCGTATCACGCTGTTATATTTCGCAGTTTCCCGCAGTTCTTCGTGCAACAAAAATTCAACCTCGCTGTATAGCGGAGCAATGCGTCTCAGAATATGCCGCTTGACATTTGCGTCTATGGTCTCATCTGGGTCAAATTCCTCTAGGTAACGCGGGATACCGCCCAGTATTGCGTAGGCCAGCGCCTTATCCTCGCTACTATAGTTGGGGAAGAATTGCGCTGCATCCCAATATGGCATCGGCAGCATCTTCAGGATGCCGGTCGCACGACCATATAGCGGCGATTTTTCTCCCAACAGCTCCTTTTCGATGAAGCTCATGGCACTGCCGCAAATCACAATCATCAGATTTGCATGACGCAACGTGTGGTCCCAAAGATTCTGTAGCACTGACGGCAATGACGGATCAGATTTGACCAGATAAGGAAACTCATCGAATATCACAAGCCTGCGGCCGCCATCGCTCGGCTCTGGCAGCCGGGTTAACTCGGTTAACGCCCTTTCCCAAGAAGGATATTGACTCAGATAATCCTTGCCCGGGGCACCCGCCTCGAACATGAGACGGGAGAACGATGCCAGCTGTTCATCTTTAGTGGCATTCTGCGCCGCGAAGAATAAGGTTTCCTTGTCTTTTGCGAGTTGAATAAGCGTCTCTGTTTTTCCCACGCGCCTGCGGCCGTAGACGAACACAAGCTGCGCCCTACGCTCAGTGAAACATTCCTGCAGTTGCTTGAGGTCATCGTCTCGTCCGATGAATGCCATGCTGCCCGCCTCCTTTATGCCATACGCCGGCGTATTTCTATCGCATCACGATTTATTGTATCACGATTAGTATAATCGTGATTATACAAGCTGTGACGAAGTGCGGGTACGGGCCAATTTGCAAAAAACTCTCACTGAGGGGGAGGTGGTGACGGCTTTGAGGTCGAGCTTGCCGCAGGTCAGGTAGACCATGGTGGCGAAGTAGTCCATGTCACGGAAGCCGCAGGCCCGTCTCTTCACGTTCCGGACGACGCTGTCGGCGCCCTCGAGGACGGCGTTGGCGTACGGGTGCTCGAAGTACGCGACGACCTCGGCGAAGCGGCGGCGGACCAGACGGGCGGGTTCCTTCACGGGTTCGAGCCTCGAGTGTATCATCCACGAGCACAGGCGGTATAGCCTGACCCATGCCCCGGCGGGCGGTGTTTTTAGTCAAGTCGGTGTTTCGTGTTTCGTCACTAATTTTTGGCCTTTCGCTGTTTGTGGTGGGTGGTTTGGGTGCGGGGGGAGGACGGTGCCCGCCCCGTGGGCCAGGCCCGGCAGCGGGTTCACGCTCCTGTTCGAGGCGTGGGCCGTGGAGATGGCCCGCCACCTGCCCGCCGGCACGCTCGCCGAGCAATTGGACGAGACCGACACCCGTTTGTGGCGGTTCATCGCCCATTACGTCGACGAGGCGAGGAGGCTGGAGGACTACATGGGTGTGGAGGCCATCGGCATCGACGAGACCAGCCGCAGGGGCCGCAATTACATCACCGTGGTCGCCGATCTCGTGGAGCACGATGTCATCAACGTGACGCCGGGCAAGGACCCGGCCACGGTCGAACGGTTCTCGCGTGATTTCATGGACCACAACGGGGTCCCGGAATATGTGCGTCTGGTCGCCTGCGACATGAGCCTGGGCTTCCGGAAGGGCATCCGTGAGCATCTGCCCCATGCGCGGCGGATCGTCGACAAGTTCCACGTGGCCAGGCACGCCAACGAGGCCGTCGACAAGGCCGGGAAGACGGAAGGCCGCTCCAACCCGCTGCTCAAACGGACCAAGTACCTGTGGCTGCGCAACGAGGAAAGCCTGACCGAACTGCAGGTGGAGACCAAGCGCAACCTGACGAGGCAACGGTTGAAGACCGGCCGCGCCTGCCGGATGCGCGAGGTCCTGCAGGACATCTACACGGACAGCCGCACCCCGTCCGAGGCATGGGTGCGCCTGCATCGCCTGTGCTCGTGGATGATGCACTCGAGGCTCGAGCCCATGAAGGACTTCGCCCGCATGATCCGACGCCACTTCGCCGAGATCGTCGCCTACTTCGAGCACCCGTACACCAACGCCGTGCTCGAGGGCGCCGACAGCGTCATCCAGAACGTCAAACGACGGGCGAGAGGCTTCCGCAACATGGACTACTTCGCCACCATGATCTACCTGACCTGCGGCAGACTCGACCTCAAAGCCGTCACCACCACTTGACCATCACCCACCACAAACAGCGAATAGCCAAAAAAATGACGCATGTGCTGTTATACATTAAAACGCACAGAAAATCACACATATACTGTGCGATTTTCTGTGCGTTGCAGTGAGCAGCTACTCAGTTATGCGCGGCGCTTGCGCCAGATGGACAGCGCAGTGCCGGCAGCGGCGAGCAGCACCATGGCACCGCTCACGCCATATACGGCGGCACCGGTGGCCGGCAACTTGCCGTCAGACTTGGTGTCATCGGTCTTGTTGTCGGTCTTGTCGCCTGCGTTATCGCCCTTGTTGTCACCATCGCCGGTATCCGGCTTGGTGGGCGTTTCCGCCTTCTGCAATGCTGCGATGGCGGCGCTCAGATCAGCGGCGGCCTTGTCAACCACAGCCTGGTCGGAGGAAGCGAGCGCAGCCTTGGCGGCCTGCAGTGCCTTGGCGAGCGCAGCCCAGGAATCAGCCGTGTAATCGGATTCCTTGAGCGCTTCGGCAGCGGCGATCTGCTTGTTGAGCTCAGCCAAATCGACCTTGCCCTGTTCAATGCCGTCAACCGTAGTATCGGATGGATTGACCAAACCATCGGTGTAGCCGTCGTAAGCAACCGCAACAGTGCCAGAGA
>SKDY01000916.1_pt1 | contig 21027 bp, 22 predicted proteins | sample 4826591 | NCBI WGS metagenome assembly SKDY01 (sample SAMN11008823, study PRJNA524170) | human gut metagenome | biome: Human fecal sample; material: Feces; isolation source: fecal sample from pouch patient p10, p22 | host: Homo sapiens | place: Israel: Tel-Aviv | collected 2016-06-15 | reverse complement strand
TCCTTAAAATTCATCAATGTCGCGGAACTGAAAAAAATACCAAGAGAACCCTTAATAGTAAATATTATGCTTTAATAAATACAAAAAATAGATCTCCGCTTCCAAACTGACCTGTACCTATTTTCTTGGACAGATATAATCTCTTTATTTGTTGATAAAATCTTCATAGGAAGTAAATCCTTCTATATAACATCTCTGATTTTTATAAGCCAAAGAAGTTTTCCATCACACTATTATCCAAATAGCTTTCTTTTCGAGACATACTTTGAAGGATAGCGTGATTTTAATGTGTCTTGATAAGTGCTAGCTGATACTGCCATCCTTAATCTGAGTTCAAGATACTGCCTTATACATTTCTTTCTGGAACTTCAAGCTCCTTATTAATTCTAAAGAGACTTGATTCTTTTTCAAAAAAGCTAATAACTTTTTCTTTAACTTCTTTTGAGTATTTTGACATAAAAAACTGCACCTCCAGAAATTGTGTCCAATTTTTGGGGTGCAATTCATTTCATATAATCAACTCATGATTTTGTAAATATAAGGGGCTGTTTTATTACAGCCTTTTATTTTACAAACTCACTTTCACAAGTCGTATATGGGTGTATAGTTTTAATGTATTGTGATTCGATTATTTAACTAAAAATTTTACATAACAATTTGTATGTATTTTACGAAGTTATTAACTAAATTATTTACTAATTTAGTTAATATTTTGTTCTATTGTTCCGCGTATGGAATTGCTAGTGGATGGTTATCGTATGTACCTCTATGTTGATCGTAGATGGATTCTGCACCTGGTAATGGTGGCAAGCCCAAGGAATCAGTACGTGTGAAGGCTTCAAATAGGCCTGGTGTTAGGTACATGTTTGGAATATGTTCAGGTGTTACTTCGTGAACGATGGTATCACCTTTACCGTCCATAATTTTTTGACCGAATTCAGGATCTACCAAAATACCGCGGCCTACAGCGATAATATCTGTATAGTTTTCTACCGCATCACGAGCTGCTTCTTCACTAAAGATATTGCCTACGATGATTAGTTTTGTTTCATCATCTAGAACAGCTTTGAATAGAGAGCCAAAGGATTCATCAGCACCTTCTGGTTTTGAATCATAGCCACCCCATAAGGATAAATGGATATAATCTAGATCTTCTTTTACAATAGCTTCCACTAATTGAAGAGATTCTTTATAGGTATAGCCAATATCTGTACCATGAATTTCTTCAGGACTCAAACGGTAGCCAATGATGAAGTTCTTCACGCCTGCTTCTTCTACTACACGTTTTACTTCACGCACAACGGCTAATGGGAAACGCATGCGATTTTCTAAAGACCCGCCCCATATATCTGTACGGTGGTTTGTTAATACTGAGAAGAATTGTTGCAATAAATAGTGGTTAGCACCGTGAATCTCTACGCCATCAAAGCCCGCTTCAATAGCGCGTTTTGTAGCACGACCAAAGTCGACAATGATCTCTTCAATTTCACTTTCAGTAAGAGCACGAACAGGGAACTTACGTTGTAAGTCGCTAGGTGCTACCACATCCTGATGATTAATAAAACGACCAATCGCCATGCGTCCACCGTGATGGATTTGCATAACAGCTTTATTACCGTCTTTCTTTAAAGCTAGTGCAAGCTTCTTAGCTCCTTCTAAATGAACATCAGAGTAAATGCCCAATTGGGATGGATAGCCTGGCATATACGCTGGGCCACCATTTTCACTAACATAATGGAACTCAGTAATCAATAGGCCTGCTGACTTAGAACGATGATTGTAATAACGGATTGTATCATTACTTACATAGCCGCCCTCTAATGCAGATTGACTTTGCATCGGAGCCAAGGCAATGCGGTTAGGAATCGTTAACCCACGACGGAATGTAATTGTATCTGTTAAGTTATGTTGTGCCATTATAGCCTCTTTCTCCTATTACTATAGGAATACTATATGATATACATCTAGCTGATGACTGAATTATATTTTCACATTTACATATTGCGAATTACCGATATATTAAGTTAATAAAAAAGCAATCCTATATAATCATACGCACTAGGTAGTACTCATCGTATCAGTATACTAGTGTTACCAATACAATCATCTAACTAATAAATGATGTTACACATACTTATGTGTTATATATTCATGCTCTTTTATAATTCAGTTTCTACCAACTTTGCTAATTCTGCAATGGTTTCCTCGTTGCGACGGTAATAGGTCCATTTACCAATTCGTGTAGCAATCACCAAATCTGCCTTTTGCAATACAGACAAATATTGAGATGCTGTCGATTGGGTTACGCCTAATTTAAGCTGGATTTGACCTACACAGACGCCGACTTTCACCATGTCTACCGGTTCTTGATGCGTAAAATAACGCTTTGGATCTTTTAACCAAAATAGAATCTGTAGACGTGATTCATTAGCAAGTGCTTTAAAGACCTCTAATTGATTCATCTTTAGTCACCTCTAACATCATTATATCGTAATTTCGCGATATGTCAATTTATCGTTATATCATATGTTTTATAAATAAAAGCCCCTGATTGATATGTACCACCTTTACTGGTTTTCCAGTAAAAATAGCATATCCAAACAGGGGCATTTCTTTATAAACTTGCTTCCACAAGTGATTTTGTATATGGGTGTACCGCTTCTTTAAGTCGTTTTGATTCGATAGTCTCTACGATTTGTCCATCTTTCATGACGATGATTCGGTCTGTTACAGCTTGTAAGAGTCCGATGTCATGGCTGACAAACACATAGCCGAAGGGTTGTTCCTTATGTAGTTTTTGTAAGAGGTCTAGCACTAGTTTTTGGTTCACCGCATCAAGGGCTGATGTAGGTTCATCAAAGAGCACTAGTTTCGGGTTCATCAGCATGATTCGTGCTAATACAACGCGTTGTAGTTGACCGCCGCTGACTTCGTGAGGGTATTTATACACCGTATTTTCTGGCAAGTCTACTCGTTGCATCCATTTGCTGATATCTTCCTTTGCAGCGGCTATATCCATAAGCCCATAGTTGATATACGGCTCTAAGAGAAATGCTTCTAAGTTCATTCTAGGCGGAATCACCGCCAAGGGATTTTGGAACATCATCTGCATAGAGCGATATATTTCTGTATGATTTTGAATGGAATGGATGTCCTCACCAAAGAGTCGCAAGGTGCCAGATGTAGGTTTTTCTAGCATGGCAATCATCCTAAGCAATGTACTTTTACCAGAACCACTACCACCGGCAATACCTACCCGTTCATTCTCCGCTACAGAAAAAGATACATCATCAACAGCACGAATCGTATGATTGTGGTTTGTATATTGTTTACAGATATTCTCGAGTTGAATCATACTACACCACTTTCATTACAGAATCTAACAAAATACGAGTATACTCATCTTTTGGGCATGCCATAACCTCTTCGGTGGAGCCTACTTCAACGAGCTGTCCCTTATTCATAACGCCAATGCTATTGGCAATTTGTGCGGCCGACTTGATATTATGGGTTACGATAATCACCGTTGCTCCAAGAGCTTGTGTTACCTCTTTCATAAGGTCTAATACAGAGGCTTGCACGAGCATATCTAAGGCACTAGTTGGTTCGTCGGCAAAAACGATGCTCGGCTTCAAGATGAGGCTCAAAGCTATTGCCAATCGCTGCTGCATACCACCGCTCAATTGGAATGGATAGGACTGCAAGATACGCTCGCCATCAGTGAGATGAACGAGATTAAGCATATCTATAACGCGACTGACCTCATAGCTTTCACCATGAGCAAGGAACAAATCCTTAAAGTGATTTTCTACAGTCCGATACGGATTTAGATAAGCACTAGGGTTCTGGAAGATCATAGAAATCTTTGTGCCCCGTAGTTGTCGCCAATCGCCATCACTTAAGGTGGAAACATCGGTACCGTTTAACAAAATTTGACCGCTAATAGTAGCTTGTTTCAACATGCCAAAGGCGGCACGAACTAACGTAGATTTACCAGAGCCACTTTCACCAACGATGGCAAAGACCTCACCATTGGGCACGGAGAAGGATACATCGCGTACCGCTTGCTCCGTACCATATGAAATTGTAACCTTATCAAATACGATACAATCAGATTTATTCAATAGTAGAATCCTTTGTTAATAAGTAGTAATCGATTGGATGTACTGGTACATTTTTAACTTTTGTAGTGGATACAACAGTTGCACTTGGATACATCAAGTAGATATCTGCTACGTCATCAACTAGCAATTGTTGCACTTGTTTAGCTTCGTTAGCTCGTTCATTTTGGTCAAATGTTACGGACAATTGATCGATTAATGCGTCTACTTGAGGGTTGGAGTAAGCACCAACGTTTGCTTTAGCACCAGTTTTGTAGAACAAGCTGAGGTACCAGTACGGGTCATTTGTAGACATAGTAACTACAGCACGTTCTACCATATCAAAGCCATCTGTACCAAGTGTATCTACTTCACCAGCGCCTTGTAATTTTTTAAGAGTTACTGCAATGCCAGCTTGTTTCAATTCTTGTTGAATTTCTTCGTACAAGCTTGTGTCTTTACCCCAAATAGCAAGAGTTAGAGCCAATTCTTTACCATCTTTAGCATAGATACCGTTTGCATTTTTAGCATAGCCAGCTTGAGTCAAAAGTTGGTCAGCTTTAGCTACATCTGTCATCGGTTTATTAGCGATAGAATCAAAACCTAAATTAGCAGATGGTGGGAATGGAGCCGCACCTGGTGTAGAACTGTTACCAATGATTTTCGCCATAGAATCGTAGTTAATAATATGAGCAATAGCGGAACGTACAGCTTTGTCATGTAATGGAGATAATTCAGTATGGTTCAATTTCAACATGAGCACACGAACGCCTGCAACGTCTTGAATATTGAAGCCATCTTTGAACAAGCTGCGGTTAGCAGAGTCCACTTTTTGGATTACATCAACGTCTTTAGATTGTAACGCCATAGCGCGTTTGTTGTTATCTTCGATATCTTTTACTGTTACAGTATCAAGACCTGGTTTGCCACCCCAGTAATCTGCGAAGGCAGCAAGTTCGATTGTTTCACCTTTTGTGAAAGCAGTGATTTTATAAGGACCTGTAAGAACTGGTTTAGATGCTACGTCTTTAAGGTCTGCAGTGTCCATGATAACGAACGCTGGTTCAGTTAAGCTAGATAACAAGGAACCATTAGGTTCTGTCGTTTTAATAATCAAGTTTTGACCATCTACTGTGATGGATTCAATCTTAACAGCTTTCGCGGAACGAGCACTTTGTTTCATTGTGTACTCGATAGACTCTTTAACCTTTTGTGGAGTCATAGGCGTACCATTATGGAATTTTACATTTTCACGGATGTGGAATTTCCATGTTGTAGGGTCCACATTTTCCCAAGAGTCTGCTAATTGTGGAGTGAATTTCATATCTGGTGTTACCGTTGCCAATGTTTCACCAGCGCCGATACGCGTCAATGTCCACGCATCCCACTCGTGAGTTGGATCTAATGTTTCACCAAACCAATATAAGCCAACATTCATATGCTTCCCTTGTTTGTCTTGTTTAGCCGTATCACTTCCGCAACCAACCAAGAGAGCTACCATGCTCAGCATAGTTAGACACACTAATAACCAACGTTTCATAACTTCTCCTTTTTTGAACATCGCCTCTGTGAAAGAGGCTTTCACCATAAAACTCTATACACAGCGCGGTTAGCGAGATACATCGAGAGCATCGCGCAACGCATCGCCAATATAGTTAAATAAAACAACAGTAATAAAAATTGCGAACCCTGGGTAAATTAACAGCCATGGCGCAGTTTGTAGAAAATCTCGGGAGCTCAACAAGATAGCGCCCCACTCCGGATCCGGCGGTTGTACACCGATGCCGATGAGTGAGAAACTGGCTACCAAGATGATAGTCTCCCCTAGATGTTGAATAATAACAATCAACAACGGCGGCAATACATTCGGCAAAATATATCGACTCAAGATTCGTAGGTTCGAAGCCCCCGACATGCGAGCAAAGGTAATATACTCTGCATGGCGTTCAATCTGTACGAGGCCTCTCGTGATACGCGCATATTCCGCCCATTTAGTAATGCACAGGGATATGATGACATTCGTAATGCTCGGCCCCATGATACCTATGAAAGCAATGGCAATAACCATATTCGGGAATCCTAGTACCAAATCAATCAAGCGAGATAACCAACGGTCAATACGCGGTGTAGAGAATCCTGCCAGTCCGCCAATAACGATGCCAATAGCACCGCTGATACTGATAATGGTGAAAGCAATGCCTAATGAAGCTTTACCACCATAGAGGATGCGAGACCAAACATCTCGCCCTAACTGGTCAGTACCTAATAAGTGAGTACTGCTTATGTCTTGTAAGCGGTCTGCCACACTAGTCATCTCCGGATCAAATGGTGCTATATAAGGAGCACATAGGAAAAATGCAATCCATAGAGCTGCTAATACCAACATAGCATATAAAGTGTAAGGCTTTCGTCTATTCATAGGAGCCTCCTTTTATAGCGGCTCTTCGTTTCGGATTTAGCCAAAAACTCAAAACATCAATGATAATATTAATCACGATGAACACCATAGTAATCCAAATAATGTAGCCTTGCATCAAAACATAATCGCGAGCCACAATGCCTTGCACCATCATGTAGCCAAAGCCTTTTATAGCGAATACCATTTCAATAACGGCAGACCCACCTAACATGGCACCCATCGTTACCCCCATCATGGGCAATAACATAAGGCCTACATGAGGGAAGATATAACGGGTATACACCATCCACTCAGGTAGCCCCAAAGCGCGAGCCCCTTGCACAAAAGGCTGCCGAGATACTTCTAAAATGGCATTGCGCAAACGACGAATATACAAGCCGCATAGCCATAAGGCTAGGGTTACAGCTGGCAATACATAGGCAGCAAAGCCCTTTGTATTCGTCACAGATACGAGCTGTAATTTGACACCAAATAGATACAATAGCAGTAGGCCTACCCAAAAGCTTGGGATAGCTAAAGCTAAAAACGTAACTAAACGGATACCATGATCTACCCAGGAATCCTGATATTTTGCAGCTAATATGCCAAGAGGGATAGTTACAGCGATACCTATAACAAGTGCTAGCGATACAAGACCTAATGTATTCGGTAAGGCACCACCTAAAATCGTAGCCACTGGCAAAGCGTACAGAATAGACTCACCAAAGTCTCCTTGTACAATTTGACCTAACCAATGTAAGTATTGCTGCCACCAAGGATCATTGAGCCCTAACTGCTCTCGTATCTGTGCAACAACAACTGGATCAGGAGTAGCCCCTAAAAGATTAAACTTCATCGACACAGGGTCGATAGGAGATAATTTTATCAATACAAATGTACCGATAGTAACCACCAATAAAATACCTAAAATACTTGCTAAACGCTGTAATATTAATCGATACAACACATCACCTGCCTTCTTTATCACAAAATAGCCGTATTTATATTATAACATTTATTCTCATTTCTATATATCCGTATAGCTATATCAGAATGATTTTCATTATGAAATTTAGTTATATATACAAAAACGGCCCCTCATGAGAGGAGCCGCTTCTTATATAACCCTTACAGTATCCATGCGAGTGCTTCACCGCAGCTCGCATGCCTATCCCACTAGGCTGGACTGTTATATTATTTTGTATATGCTGTATGTGCTGTAGGTGCTACAGTGTTAGCAATAATAGCCTTCGCCATGTCGCGAGTTACAGGACGTTCAAAGTACATCGCATGGTTTTGACCATCTTTTGTCCAACCAGCGAGGTATACCATTTTTTCGCCACCTTTGAAAGTAACCTTTGTACCGTTTACCTTTTCTGTAGCTGTAACGCGATAATCCTTATAATTACCACTGATATCACCTTTTGTAGTACCTACGCGATACACAATACGTTTGCCTGCTGCTTGATTGCGAGTAGAATCTTCGCCAGCTTGGTAAACATACACAACTTGCAAAACATCTTTATTGATTGTGCTTACAGACTCAATATTATAGCCTACAGGTAATACTTTAGGTAGATGAGGCATAATATTCATGTATTTAGCAGCTTCATTAATAGTAGCGAATTCATGAATTGGGCTTGGCATACCAACCATTGGCGCTGCCTGTTCTGCAACTACAGGTTTAGCTGGATCTGGTTTTACATCTAAAGTACCTTGTGCACCAGCAACAGTGTAAGAACCTACACAAGCACACGCAACTGCTAGTAATACAAATTTTTTGACCATGGGTATAATCTCCCTTCACGTAACATAAAAATTATTAAAAATACATTTATTTTGTATGTGATTTTTCCTCAACAACATTACGGATAATAGCCTTCGCCATCCCTCGTGTAACGGGACGATAAAAATCTAAAGAATGATTTTGTCCATCTTTCATCCACGATGCAAGATAAACCATTTTCTTACCACCTTTGAAAGTAACCTTTGTACCATCTACACTTTCAGTTTCTATCACCTTATGAATTTTATGGTCACCACTGATATCACCAGTTAACTTAGATGAACGATATATAATATATGCACCTCCATCTTGATTATAATATGGCTCCGTACCAGATTTGTAGACATACACAACTTGTAATATATCTTTCTCTAAAGTGATGACAGATTGAATATTAAAGCCTACAGGTAACACCTTTGGCATCTGTGGTGTAATATTCATATACTCCGCCGCTTCTTTAACTGTGGTGAACACATGTACAGGACTCGGCATAATTAAATTTGGTTCCGTAGTTTCAACTGAGATTCCACCAGTCATAGGCATAGAACGATCCCCAACAGATGGATCATGAGCACTAGTAATGCTATAGGAACCAATAGCTACACACGCTAAAGAAGCCACTAGTAATGTCTTTATCTTTGTTGTCATAACAACAATCTCCAAAAACAAGTTTTGTAAAATTATATTTATTAAAATATGCTTAACAAGTATATCCTAAATGATATAGGATTTCAAGTAATAAATACAACCTATATCATTTTAACAAGCTTAGTATTTAGCCTATTATTTCTTATGCACCATAAAGCCTGCCGCTTGTTGGTTCGCCATGATGGTTACATCAGAGATTTGCAAGCGTTTAGGTTGGTTTGTTACATATAGTACAACATCGGCCACATCCTCTGGTTGAACAGCCTCAATACCAGCGTAGACAGATTTAGCTCGTTCCGCATCACCGTGGAAGCGTACTTCACTAAATGGAGTTTCTACGATGCCTGGTTGAATGGTAGTAACCTTAATATCTGTAGCTATGGTATCCATGCGAATGCCATCGCTTAATGTCTTTACCGCTGCCTTTGTAGCGCAGTACACTGCGCCATTAGGATATGCATAAATACCTGCAGTGGAGCCCATATTTACAATATGACCTTCATTTTTATCAATCATAAAAGGTAGTACTGCTTTTGTTACATATAAAAGGCCTTTCACATTGGTATCAATCATAGTCACCGCATCATCAACGGAACTATCTTGGAAAGGATCAAGCCCTTGTGCAAGACCCGCATTATTAACGAGCACATCGACGCCACCAAAAGCCTCGATAGCAGTAGGAACCTTGCTTTCAACATCCTCGCGACTACGTACATCAAGAACTAAAGTCTCAACACGTACGCCATATTCCTTAGACAAACGAGCCTGTACCTCGCCCAATAACTCAGCACGACGGCCAGAAATCAACACATTATCGCCATGCTTTGCATAAGCCTCAGCAATACAAAGACCAATACCAGACGTTGCACCAGTGACAAAAATATTACGAGCCATAAAAGCCTCCTCATCATCAATCCGTTCTATTCTAATAAGTTAATTATACCATTATAAAAATCAAAAAACGCTACCCTACCACCTATAAACGATAAAAATAGTGTATACATTGGAGCCTTCTGCTATTCTCTAGAATGATATACTGGCACATCTACATTTAATACGCTGATATTTGAGCTCTACCACAGTTAGAAAGCAAATAGGGATACCTATTCGAAGCCGCCTTGGGCGCTACGCGTACCCATGAAGGCTGAGGATAGGTATCCCTATGTGTTATTTAATTTGATTAGTAGAGCTCAAATACGCTAGCTTTTATTTCAGATGCGCCAACATATCATTTAACACTTCCATGCAATCCCCTACGATGCCATAGTTAGCGTGTTGGAAGATTTCTGCGTTTGGATCGTTGTTGATAGCCACGATTGTATCAGCACCGGAGATGCCGCTCACGTGTTGGATAGCGCCGGAGATACCGAATGCCAAGTATAGTTTAGGGCTTACAGTTTTACCTGTTTGGCCTACTTGGTATGGCAATTCAATCCAGCCTTTTTCAACGAGTGGGCGTGTAGCCCCTACAACACCACCGATAGCATCGGCTAGTTCATAAAGCTTATCAAAGTTTTCTTTAGAACCCATACCACGGCCACCAGCTACAATGATATCTGCTTCTTGGATATTATAACCATCTTTGCTGAACGGAATAAAGTCTAAACGCTTCATGCGAATGTCTTCAGGCTTGAGGTCAAATTGCTCAATTTGGATGCGACCCCAGCTATCTGCGATACGTTCTGGTTTTTTAAATACATTAGGACGGACAGAGCCCATTTGTGGACGATGGTTTGGAGAAATGATTTCCGCCAAAATGTTACCGCCCAATGCAGGACGTGTCCATTCGACAAGGCCCTCATTGGTATCTACCGTCAAGATAGTACAGTCCGCCACAACGCCGTTTTGCATACGACCAGACATGCGAGGTGCCAAGTCACGGCCATTGTTAGTAGCACCAATTAAGAGGATATTAGGCTTATGATCTTCAAAGAAGTCTGTTAACACCTTAGTATAGCCATCCGTTGTATAGTATTTCAAAAGGGGGCTTTCAAAAACGTGAACAATATCAGCACCATGTGCTACCAGTTCCTCTGCTTCGGTTTGCACATTCTCACCAAGGAGCATAACTTGAACGAGCTGGCCCAATTCCTTAGCAATGCGGCGAGCTTGGCCGATTAGTTCATACGTAACCGGATGTACCACGTCATCGATGGTATCGGCTACAACAAAGACGTCTCTATATTCATCAAAATTTGTTACGGCCATTACCGGTCACCTCCTTTAGAACCTTCAGTACCTTTAGCAGCTGCTACCGCCTTAAATTCACTAGGGGATACGCTTTCAACAGACGCAGCCCGTTGCACAGGATCTTTTACATCTACGCCCTCATCATTGTCCTCAGCCACCTCAACAGGCGCATCATTTGGCACCAATAGATGTGCAAATTTTTCAGGCTTAATATGATAAGCCAATTCAAGAATCTTTTTAGCCCCTTCCTCTATGGATGGCAACATTTCTACCTTGCCGCGGAGAGGTGGTTGGTACACCTTGCGCACACGCGTAGGAGAACCATTAAGACCTATACGGCTTTCATCAATATGCGGCATATCGCGCAATGTAACGTGAGTAATGGTATACCGTTTTGCATAAATAGAGCTCCAAAGGCCTGGTTGGCGTGGCTCGTTGAGCTCAGCTGTGGCTGTTACAAGCAATGGCAATGGAACCTCTACGATTTCATAGCCATTTTCATGTTGTCGTTTTACAACTGCTTTTTGAGCTGCTTGATCTACAGATAATTCACAGGCATAGGTAGCTTGCGCCATACCGAGTTCCTCTGCAATTTGAGGGCCTACTTGTGCCGTATCGCCATCAATAGCCTGTTTACCGCAGAAAATGATTTGGAACTGACGGTTCATAGTCCGTTGAATATGACGGATGGCAGACGCAATGGTATAGCTAGTAGCCAATGTATCGGCACCACCGAACGCGCGGTCTGTAACGAGTACTGCATCATCGGCGCCGAGGGACAAACACTGGCGAAGCGCTTCTTCAGCCTGTGGAGGGCCCATGGATAAAACGGTTACACGACTACCTTCATATTGGTCTTTCACCGTAAGAGCCGCCTCTAACGCATGCATATCGTCAGGGTTTACAATGCTAGGCAAGCCTGTGCGGATGAGATTATTTGTTTCCGGATCCAGCTTAATCTCAGATGTATCTGGAACCTGTTTGATACATACTAATAACTCCATACACTCACCCCTGTCTAAATTCTACGCCCTTAGCGTTATGCGGATATTTCCATGTTTTTACGATTGTTTCGCCACAAAGAACGCGGCATGTACCGCACTCTAAGCAACCAGCAAAATCAAAGGCTAAATCGCCATTCTCTTGTAATGTATATAGACCGGCAGGACAGCCGTTTACGAGTTTCATTTTCTCTTCAAGGCTAAAACCAGCGCCATCCACCAAGATATGAGGAGACGTTTCATCTACATAATATTTATTGGTGCCCAAACGCTCTTCTAATTTCATAGGGAACGCACCCCTTTCCAAGCATCACGAATCAAGGTAAATAGGCCAATGTCTCCGACACGGCGCATAATTTTTTTCATCATTGGCACTGCACCATCACCGTTTACAGTGAATACGTCACGCATCAAATTGTTAACAAATGCTGGGTATTCATTGAAAATACGCGGATGTGTAGCAAAGAATTTAGGCATATTCTTGTAACGCTTCAAATCCTTCAGCAACCAAGAAGCCTTGATTTGACGTTCATACAACTTAGCCACACGGTCCATATTTTCGTCGCGCAAGGCTACGTTAACCGCATCTGCTGCACACATACCGGACTCGATGGCAAGGTCCATACCACGAATAGTATAGCCAAGATTCATACACATACGTGCCGCATCACCGACGATAACATACCCATTACCGCCCAACTCAGGCATAGATTTATAGCCACCTTCTGGTACGAGATGGGCACTATGCTCTTTCAATTGGCCATTTTTCAATAATGGTGCAATTCTTGGATGGCTTGTGAAAGCTGACAGCATATCGTCTACAGAACGATCGGCTTTGCCAATATCTTCAAGGCCTACAACCATACCTACAGAAAGGCTATCTTTATTTGTGTAAATAAAACCACCGCCTAATAAGCCAGAGGTCATATCGCCTAAAGTGAGCCATGCCATACCGTCATCGCCAGATAACATGAGGCGATTTTCGAGGTCTTCTTTTTTAAGTTTGTATACCTCTTTTACACCTACTGCCATTGTACTTGGATCTGTAGGAGCTGTGAGGCCAGTTTTTTCTAATAATAATGTATTGGAGCCTTCTGCGATGATAACGAGTTTTGCATACACTTCATCATCGTGGCATCGAACACCTACAACGCGTTGTTTTTTGCCTTCTCCTTCAATAATGAGGTCTGTTACTTGTACATTGGATACGAGAAGAGCCCCTTTTTTCTCAGCCTCTTCAGCGAGCCATTTATCGAATTTAGCACGTAATACTACGTAGGATTCTTCATTTAGTTGACCATCTTCGTAACTGTACTCAATAGTCGTCATTTCATTGCCAGCGCCAATAGAAATGCGCTCTTTTGTCACCTTTCGTTCCAATGGGGCACGGTCTCTAAAGTCCGGTACTAACCGTTCTAAAGAATGCGTATAAATACGTCCACCCATCATATTTTTAGCGCCTGGTGCGGTACCGCGTTCAATGAGCAAAACCTTTACTCGCTGTTCTGCGAGGCGTAACGCCGCCGCAGAACCCGCTGGCCCTGCACCAACAACGATAACGTCAAATGTTTCATTGCGATCAATTGCCATATACTCAGCTCCTTTAAATCAAAGCTTAGACTTACATAAGTTCATATAGTATATATATTTCTCTATTAAGAACTAAAATACCTTTAAAAATTACCACAAAAAAATGAATATATTCTATATTTTACGATTTTATATTATAAATGTGTCTATAGGATGTATATATACTCATTATATGTTTATACTATTGCATACTTTCTGTTATAAATAGGTGCAACAAAATTCATCAATTCGTGAAATTTATAAGTTTATCTAGCTTTCAAAGGAAAAGTAGCGTATGATAAAAGTAGGAAAAACCCTATACGGAGCAACACGCGTATAATACGACCGCATAATGCAAGACCACGGTCAAGGTTAGGCACTCATTATTTTGGAATTACCAGAGGAGGCCATATGGACCCGTTAAGAATCTTGAAAGCATTATCAAATCCACATCGGTTAGATATTATATTGTGGCTAAAGCACCCAGAGAAAGAATTCGGTGTACAAGTACACACTAAAACTCTTATCGATTTCCCTAACAGTGTGAGCGTTAAGAGCATTCAAAAGCGCTGTGGTGTATCTCAATCTTCCATCTCTACATTTATGAGTATCTTGGAAAATGCGGAGCTCGTAGAATCTCGCAAGATTGATCAGTATACCTATTTCCGCCGTAACGAAAAGGTAATCCGTGAGTTCGGCGACTGGTATAACAAAGAGGTATCCATCCAATCGGATGATATCGATAAATTATTAGAAACGGTTAACTTAGAAGACACTTCGTATCCTATAACAGAGGAAACCTCTGCGCCTGGCGAGCAACTCGCTGCCGAAATCAATACTAAGGGATCCGATCATGATGAAAACAGAAAATAAAATTCTCCCTTATTCACTATACTTAGGGATAAAAGAAAAAGAGCTATAATACATGTAATTATAGCTCTTTTTGATTTTTATATCATAATTCTATCATTATTTTATTAATTTTACTAACAATATTATGGTAATAATAATTCAACTAAAAATGCCCTCCTTTAGGAGGGCATTTATTATATTAGAATTATACTTCTTCTATCGTTGTGCTTCGTAGGCTCTGAATAGTTTAGATAATAATTCAGGTGCCAAGCGCAATAGTTCTGGATTTTCACAGAAGGATACGCGCAATTGTGTTCTGCCTGGATTATCTTCGCCTTTTTTACCGCTATAGAAACCATTGAGTGGAGCCATGAGAAGTGTGTATTCTTTGCCATCATCAAGGCTAACTGCACCGTGTTCAGCACACCAAGAGGCAAATTCCACACCGTCAAAGCCAGGTTTCGCTACCTTGCGTACGTCAATAACAAAGTAAATAGACGCTTCTGGACGAGATACGATAAAATCAGGTTCGACCGCTTTGAAACCTTCGTGGAGTTCAAAGATCATTTGACGGTAGTAATCACGTTGTTGCTCATACCAGTTATGAAGCTCTGCATAGCTTTCATGAGCCAACGCACCAAAGATATATTGACCTAATGTATTAGCACTAAGGTTCGCTGTATATTCGGCTACAGATTTTTCATAGCATAATTTATTATCCGTAATGATGGCACCAATGCGTAGGCCACAAGCGTTCCATACCTTACTAGCTGTTTCAAGGCTGATACGACGGCCTTCAATGCCAGGCACATCCTTATCGGTTAACGCCCAAATACTAGATGTTTCTTTCCCTTTTTCGTAAGCCAATTCACGATAGGCTTCGTCAGAGATAATCCACAAATTATGTTTAACACATAATTTTGTATATTCAATCAAAGTTTCTTTACTGAATAATTGACCTGTTGGGTTATCATAAGGAATGATGAGCAACGCACCTGGTTTTGTATCGATGATACGTTGTTCTACAGTTTCAACGGATGGCAATTCAAATTCGCCGTTTTCATTAAGTTGACGTTCAACAGTAACTGTTTTACGGCCGATTCGAAGACCTACCGCATCATAGTTTGTATAAGATGGGTTGAACATTAAAAGAGGGCGTTCCTCTTCACCAGCACCGCCACATACGCCAAGCATGATGATTTCCATCGCCATGGATGCACCATCTGTTACTAGTACATTAAGGCCTGTTGTATCAAAGCCTTGGCTTCGTAGGATATGAAGGAATGCTTCACGGCATTCATCGGTACCTGTAGTTGGTACATACGGTACAATGCCTGTATGGAACGGGCTATCCACACCGCCCAAATCGAACAACCGACGCTGCATGGCGGGATGCATAGGACGCATTACATTACCAATAGAACCATTCACCAAAATTGGTGGGTTCTTACGTTCCAAGAATTTAATTTGTCCTAAGCGAATGCCAGATGGCTTTCGAGCCATCATATACGGCGACAATTCTGGTTGTTTCATTCAGATCCAACTCCTCTAAAAAAGAAACGGCCTCGATGGGAGGCTAATATAGATACCTAATATTATAGTGCTTTTGTCATAGAAAATCTATAGTTTTATAACATATACGGACTCACATATATACTATTCGTTCCATAAGGTAATACAGTAGCCTTCAAGGCATACAAAAAAGACCGAGCCCCATTGAGCTCGGTCTTGCATACGACATGAACAATCAAGCAATTAAATAGTTAAATTATCTATCGATTGTTTTACGTCCACTGTTCATAGAGTTTGAATGATTTGTAGTTTTAGCTGTATGTTTTGTTGTAGAAGCCTTAGTAACAGGTTTTACTTCTTTACCTTTAGCCGGTTTAGCTTTTTCTGCCTTCACAGGTTTAGCCTTTTTAGGTTTCTCTTGTTTAACTTTTACAGGATTTTTAGCATTAACCGCTGCACCTGCTGGTTTAACAAAGGCGTTATTAAGGTTTGTTACCACTTGTAATGCTACGTCCGAACTTGGGGTAGATACGATGGATTGTCCTGCTACGGTTACAGTGCCACCGCTGTAAGATGCAGAGCCTGGCGTAATTTGGTTGTTATGGTACAAACGTGCCAATTTACCAGCCATGTAATACGCACGTTCTTCCCCTGTATAACGGCCGCTACCTGCTGGGCTATAGATATTATCGCCATTGACGTAAACTGCGCCATTAGACACGTTTACGTGGTTTCCAGAATATGTGTACATGCGGGAAATATTGTTATTTACACGATCAGACAACTTAGGATGATTATTAGGTGCCACTACTTGTGAAAGCCCTTCACGATAGTGTTCCCCAACTTTGTTGCGTAGTACCGCCATAGAACCAGCTGCACCGCCCACATTATAAGGAGATTCACTTAAAATCTTGAAGCCTAGTTCATCGGCTGCTTTTTCTTGGCTCATTGTAAATACTTGGTTAGACAAGTAGTTGCCGGCTACGTTAGATAATAACGCTGCCCCTTCACTACCACCAGCTGCAATACCGACTGCTGTAGAAAGGCCAATTTGTTTTTTAGCACCATTGATAATATCTTTATGCTCACCATGAGCAATTTCATGGGCCATTACGTACGCCAATTGATCATCATCAAGGGTATCCAAAGCACCTTTATTAACAGACATAACGCGACCAAGCGTTGCAAAGGCATTAAACTCTGTATCAGGGTTTGCATAGACAACGTAAGAACGTTTTACGCTAGGAGAAGCCTCTAAAGTTTTCAGGATACGTTGTACACGTGCTTGCGCTGCACTATCGTTCAAGTAACCAGTTTTTTCCTTAGTTCGTGCCAAGCTTTCTTGTTGGCCTTGTTCGGAGTTATCCATTTTATTTAATGCAGTAGATACATAAGCCATGGCAACAGCACCACCCGCCAATGTTTGTACTGCACTAGATGTAGCATTCACTGGAGCAGTTTGCATAATAGCAGGCGCCATTGTCGCAGCCATCGCTACAGATAATGTAGCTGCGGTAAGTTTCTTATTCATTCTCTCAACCTTTCAAATGATATAACCATATCATAATTAATGAAAATAGTACTCTAACATTTACACACTATGAATATAGTAAATCTTCATCGTAAATATAGAATGAATAATGGAACAATCATTCATCTTTAGCTGAAAGTATTACCGCTTCTTTACCATCTTTAGAAACGGCACCACCATGGGTATAGCCCACCACATCAAAGCCTGCCTCTGCGCACTGCTCTGCGATGCTTTCATAATTTTCATTCTTACCACGCGTACATGTAGAAAGATGGACGGTAGTAACACCTTTTTTCTTGAAAGACTCGATTTTCTTGGCAAGATCACCACCGCTATGGGTGAAACCAACCAACTCAATATCCTCATCTGCATAACGCTCAAAGGAATCCGCTTTATTCATAAATGCTTTTAAGCAACCGCCACAAGAACAGCGCTGCATTGTATCCTCATTCACGAGAACCGCAATTTTCTTAGTCATAAGACCTCCTATTAAAGTATAGTATAAACCTTAGTATAACATAGCTATAAGGAAAATACGTATCCTGAAGCACGTTGATTAATGATAATTATATATAGCTTAACCTAAACAATTAAAATCACGAAAGCTTATTAATATCTTTATTCCTCATAAATAAATCTAACAAAGATACTATTAGTAAAACATCTAACGTTTAATTTATAACAATAAATAATACAACTTGATTTCTTCTTTTTATAAACCTTTGAAGATAGTTAACTACCTTGAAACTTGAATAATGATTACAAGGGTAAAATAATCTACTCATTACATCTTTGAGCTACAAAATACAACCTTCATATCTATATAGTTAAGGTAAGAACTCAGATAAACAGTAACTATAAAATTGAGATTTGAACGCATATATGCTATCATAAAAGAAAGAAGGATTAGGATGGAGAAACCTAAGTTTGTAGCTTACACTAGACCAAATGGACATAACGAATTTGAAGAATTTTATAATTCACTACCTAATAAAGATAGAAATAAGATACGTGCCACCATCGATATGATTGAAGAAGTTGGTATACTTCCTACAATTCAGCTTGAATGGATAAAGAAATTAGATACTGAAATATACGAAATACGATCAAAAGTATCTTCAAATATTCAAAGAGCTTTATATTTTCATGTAAAAAACAATCAATATATTATTACACATGGATTTACAAAAAAGACTCAAAAAACACCAATAAAAGAAATAGAAAGAGCTAAACAAATAAAATCAGAATTTGAGGAGGAATATTATGCCAATAAAAACCTTAGATAATATATTTGAAAAAGACAGAAATAATCCAGAATTTTTAGAAGCTTATTTAGAAGAAAAAGCTAAATTAGAAAATGCAGTAGCTGTTTTAAAAGCACGAGAGGCTGCAGGATTAACACAACGTGATTTAGCTAAGAAATCTGGTGTCCCGCAGTCTACAATTGCACGTATTGAGAAAGGTGCCAATACAAGTCTTAGTACTATGTGTAAAATTGCATTTGCCTTAGATAAACAAGTGAAGATCAGTTTAATATAAAAAGGCCCCCTATAAGCTAGTTAACGTGGCTTATAGGGGGTGTATCTTATCTTGTAGAGTAAGATTTACGTATTACATAATAGCTTCTTCGCGGCCAAATTTACCATTTATGTATTCCCCATAAGCGAGGAGAAGCTCTGTTTTATTTGTCATAACAAATGGCCCTTGTTTTACCACTGGTTCATTGAGTGGTTCTCCAGCGAGAACGAAGATTTCAAGACCTTCATCACCAGACTCTACCTCAAAGCGTTCTCCATCATTGTTGAAAAGTACAAAGTCTCCAGATTCTATGCTTTCACCATTGGCACTGCCTGTACCATTAAGCACAAGGAAGCCTGTATTCCAAGTCATATTCTCAGAAATAGAGATCCATGAATTAGGTTGAAATTTTAATTTGTAAATATTCATCGGTGTATGGGATTTAGCAGGACCTGTTATATGTCTGAAAGCACCGGTGTAAACGATAGCATCGATTGTTTCATCAAGAGATTGATACCGCCCCATTGTGGTAGCAGGTATATATTGATATGCAGGTGCATCATTTTTATGACGTTCAGGTAGATTTACCCATAATTGTAAAGCATGGAACAAACGTCCTCGCTTTGCATATTCTTTTTCATGAAATTCTTTGTGCAAAACACCGCTAGCTGCAGTCATCCATTGCACATCACCAGAGTGAATAACACCACTATTACCAGCTGCATCTTTATGTTCAATGGAACCGGAAAAAGAAAATGTTACCGTTTCAAAGCCTTTATGGGGATGTGGAGTGTCACCTGTATCAAAAGGACTGCCCTCAAAATAATATGGCTCATTATAGTCGAGTAACAAAAATGGAGACATACGATCAAGCATAGGTGACTCATCGCTATCAGGGAAGTACTGACGTACTCTAAATCCAGTGCCTACCCAATGAATATCAGGAGCTTTAATAATTCTTTCAATTGTTCTTACAGGATTCATTCTATCACCTCTTAATCGAACAGGATTCATAATAGTTGTATTATATATGAATAGTTGTTCATATATCCTAATACTATTATATCTAATTTATTCGATATGTCAAGGGGAGGTAGTAGAATAGTAATTTACATAAGTTTCGAGCTACTCAACTAATTTACGGAAGGATCCTTTAGGTGCTACGAACTAAGATATCACTTAAAACTAGTTTATTTACATGAATCTAAATTTCTCAGCTACTATACGGTTCGATACCATAGGTGCTACGCACCGCGGTATCGTTTAGATGTAGTTGGCCTCCTACCACTAGCCGCGGCTTCCTATCAATCCTCACTGTGGATTTCCCGTCTCTGCTTCGCAGCTCGGTAAATCTTACGTTCGGAAGAAGGTGATGTGTGGCCCCCATGCGTCGCTATGCTCCTCTGTGGCCTCACACCCTACCCTTCCCAGCTCCGTCTGACACGGACACATAGATAGATGGTACCTCTACAACCTTGGCTGGAGACGGCTCTAGTAGGATTAGCTAGTCGAAGACTAGCAAAAAGAAAAAGGCCTACCTTTAGGTAGACCTTTTTCTTTTAGTCAATCAGCGGCTTCCTATCCTCCCAGGCCGTCTCCAGCCAAGTACTTTCGGCGTTTATGAGCTTAACTACTGTGTTCGAGATGGGAACAGGTGGATCCTCATAGCCATCGCCACTGAATCTGTCAGAGTTTGTACTCTGAAAACCACATAGAAGTTATATATATTTGTTGCACATGTCCGCTTATTGTATTAAGTAAAGCCCTCGATCTATTAGTACCAGTCAGCTCCAAGCCTCACAGCTCTTCCACACCTGGCCTATCAACCATGTCGTCTACATGGGATCTTACTAGCTTATGCTATGAGAAACCTCATCTCAAGGCTGGTTTCACGCTTAGATGCTTTCAGCGTTTATCCGTCC
>SKDY01000915.1_pt1 | contig 21036 bp, 17 predicted proteins | sample 4826591 | NCBI WGS metagenome assembly SKDY01 (sample SAMN11008823, study PRJNA524170) | human gut metagenome | biome: Human fecal sample; material: Feces; isolation source: fecal sample from pouch patient p10, p22 | host: Homo sapiens | place: Israel: Tel-Aviv | collected 2016-06-15 | reverse complement strand
CGCTCACCAGCAGGGCGGGGGATGTGACCAGCGCCGCCGCCGAGCGGGAGCGGATGTAACCCGCCAGCTCCTGTGCCGGGGTCAGCTTGGGCAGCGCCGGCGCGGTGACGGTGGGCTGGTCGGCGTAGGGGTCGCCCTCTGCCTCCGGCGCGGCGGCCAGAAAATCCAGCAGCTGGGTTTTTTCGGCGGCGTCCGGTGCAGCCGTCTCTTCGGGAGCGGGCTGTGCCTCTGCCTGCTTTGCGGCCAGAGCATCCGTCTCCTTCTGCACGGCGGCAATGACGTCCTCGCCGAGCTTTGCGGCGCTGCCGTCGAACATACTGCCCGTTTCCTTCAGGCGGCGGGCCGTCTCGCTGGCCGCGTCGATGTCAAAGACCTCGGCCTTCGGCTTCTTTTTCGCGGCCATCTCTGCCTTCTGCAGCTCGAGGATGACCTGCTCAGGGTCGGCGGCGGCGTCCACCGTGGTGGTATAACCGGGTTTGCGTCTGCCAAACAGCATGATAGTTCCTCTTTCTATGGGATTTATTCAGCGGCTGCGGTGTTCTGGGCGTAGATGCCGCGTGCTTCCAGATCGTCGGCCATGTCGCCGAGGTCGAACTTCTCCAGCGTCTCGCGGGTCGGCACACCGGTGGTCTTGTCCCAGCCGAAGATGTCATAGAAGAGGTCTTTTGCCTTCTCCATGTCGGCGCGGTCCAGCTTGGTGGTGCCTTCCTCGAATGCCTTGAAGTCGGGTTCCTTGTCGAAGACCCAGTCGCAGATGGCGTCGTGCTCCTGACGGAGGTTTGCGCTGCCGCAGTTCTTCTGGAAGCTGATGGCGGTCATGGCGCGCAGCATCTGGGTGATGCGCTCGCCTGCCTCCTGCAGACCGGCCTGGGTGTAGGTCTCGCCGGTGACGGCGGTCATGAAATCTGCCTGCAGGTCCAGATCGCCGTGGTAGGCCCGCTCCTTGGAGGGAGACTGGGTCATGGGCCACATCCAGTTGCAGAGGGTGGCGGAGTCGTGGAAGTTCTTGTCGTTGACGCAGTAGGCGGCCAGCTTTGCCTTGTTCTCGTTGATGGGCGTGTAGGCCTTGGCCTTGTCGTAGCAGCCCTCGCCGAAGAAGTCCTCCATGACCTTCTTGGTCACCTCGTAGGGTGCGCCGGAGCCGGTCTCGCAGACGATCTCGTGGATCATGCAGTCTCTGTTATACACCAGATTGTACAGCATGCCAACCTGCCATGCCTCTGCGGGGCCGTGGTGGTTGGGGAAGCCGTTGTACATCAGGTTGGAGTTGGTGGCACCGTCGTTGCGGTCCAGCCAGCTCTTGGGCAGGCCGAACTTTTCCATCATGGCCAGCGTACCCTTTGCGATGACGGACAGATCGCCCTCGCCGTAAGCCATGCGGCGGATGAGCTCCACCTCCCAGCGGGGGTCACCGGCCTTTTCCCATGCCCAGGGCAGGGAGTCGTACTCTTCCTCGCTGATGTACTTGGTGGCCTCCTCACGGGGCATCCGCAGGATCCACAGCAGGTCACGGTTCAGGTTGCCGTAGTTGTCCCACAGGCCCATGTCATCGACGGCGTGAGCCCATGCCAGGTTGATGACCATGGTGCCGTCGCCCTCGTACTTGAAGTCGTGGACGCCGTCCGGGTAGACGCGGGTGCCGTACAGCACGGGCATACAGGTGTTGGAGTTGTGGGTGGGCAGGTCGTAATCGGCCAGCGGGTCCACATCATACTCGGTGTAGCAGCGGATGGGGCAGGAGGAGCAGCCGCCGTTCTTCACGGTGTACTCCGCAGCCGGTGCGCCGAAGTCGAAGTAGCCCTTGAAGCAGCGCAGCGCGATCTTGTTGATGTCGTTGTAGGGCTGCTCGCCGGTATCCACGGGGCCGCCGGGAGCCTTTTTCCACATACGGCCCGGTGCGCCGGACCAGCGGTTCTTGCCGGAGGTGGCGCTGTACTCGGCCCAGCTCTGGGGCTGTGCGGGGACGTTGTGGTTGTTGTTGCCGCCGATGAGGTTGCCCATCATGTAGTTGGACAGCTCCAGCACCTTCTTGGGGTCGGCCACCTTGACGCTGCCGGTGCCGCGGATGGCCAGGCCCTTCAGCTTCTTGTTGCCCATGGCAGCGCCCAGACCGGCGCCGCCGGAGTTGCCAAAGCTGGTGTTCAGGGTGGAGTAGTCCACCAGATTCTCACCGGCAGGGCCGATGGAAGCGGTCTCGAACTCACGGCCGTTCTGCTCCACCATCCACTTGTTGGACGCGAACGTACCCTTGCCCCAGATGTCAGAAGCATCCTCGAGGGAGACCTGGTCGTCCTCGATGCGCAGGTAGACGGGCTTTGCGGAGATGCCGGTGATGACGATGCCGTCCCAGCCCGCATACTTCAGCATGGGGCCGATGTGGCCGCCCATGTGGGCGTCGATGATGGAGCTGCCCTTGGACCAGGTGGAGCGGAAGGTGACGTTCATGCGGCCGGAGCAGGGCACGCCGGCACCGGTCAGGGGGCCGACGCCGAAGATGACCGGTGCCTTCTCGTCGTAGGGGTCGAGGTCCATGGGAGCTTCCTCATACATGATGCGGTAGGCCATGCCCATACCGCCGATATACTTATGGTACTTTGCGTCATCCTGCGTGGTGATCTCGCCAGTGGTCAGGTCAACGCGCAGGATCTTGCCTGCCCAGCCATAACTTTCAGCCATTGTTGTTCCTCCTCCTTACAGGTCCATGTAGGCAGCCTGTGCTGCGCTGGTGACGGCATCCCAGTCCACGATGGACAGAGCGCCGGACGGGCAGCCTGCCACGCAGGCACCGCAGGCGATGCACTTGGACGACTTGCCGGTCTCGGGGTTGACGGTGGGCATATGCCAGGGGCAGGCCTCGTGGCAGGCGCCGCAGCCGATGCACTTGTCGGTGTCCACCACGCGGATGCCCTGCTCGTTGGTCGTAATGGCCTTCTGGGGGCAGGCGTTGCCGCAGGCGGGGTCCTCGCACTGGCGGCAGGTATCCGGGAAGTAGACAAAGCAGTTGTCGTTGCCGGACAGCAGGCCGTTGCCGGCACCGTCCAGATTCAGACGGCGCTGGATCTTCACGCGGCTGATGTAAGAGGAGCACACACCATCGTTGGTCAGGGTGCAGTTGATCTCGCAGCGCTGGCAGCCGGTACACAGGTCGGCGTTGACCACCAGCAGGCCCTGGGGCAGCGCCCAGGTAGCCACTGCGCCGCTGTCCACCTGCTTCTGCGAGCAGCCGAAGAGGGACAGCATGGATGCGGAGAGGGTGAGCCCTGCAAGGCTCTTGCCCGAGATCTTCATAAATTGACGGCGGGTCATGTCAGCCGTCAGAAAATCAGTTTTTGCCATAGGTTCCATTCCTCCGTTGAGGTCACTCTGCGCGGAGCACCTCAGTTACATAGAAATACGAGTTGTTGACGATGTTGGTGACGGCGGTCGAGGTGATGGTCGCGCCGGAAAGGGCGTCCACCTCGGTCAGGTCTGCACTGACAGCGCCGGCACTGGTCTGCCCGGTGGTCAGTTCGGCCTGTGCCAGCCGATAAGCGGCCTGCTTTTCTGCGGACCAGTCCGCATAGGGCAGAGCCTGCTCCTCGCCGTCCTGCGCACTCTTGCTCAGACCGGCGGCGTAGAGCTTGCGGCGTGCCACAGCCTCGGCGCTGGAATCCAGCGGCGGGGCCAGCTCATCAGCCAGCGGCTCGCCGTTCAGTGCCGAGAGGGTCAGACCTGCTGCGTACATCCTGCGGGTGGCCTCGGCCTCGGGAGAGGTGTCGGACACGTTCCACTGCGCGGGGTCAAAATCCTCCGCAGCAGCGGGCTGCTCCTCCGCCGCACCGGCAGCGGCATAGGCGGCACCGGTAAGGGGGTCGGTCACAGTATAGCTTTTGCCTGCCAGCGTAAAGGGAGCTGCGCCCTGATACTGGGACGTGAACTCCGGGTTGACACACTGGCCGCCGAGGCTGTCCGTCTCTGCCTGCGAGAGGATCTCGACAGCGGAAACATTGCCCTCGGCGTCAAGGGTCACGGCAGCCTGCACATCGCTCTGGAAGCCCTTCTGAGAGCCCTCCACACGATAGCTGCCGTTGTCGAGCTGGTACACTGCGCTGATGCCGTAGGCGGCTGCATCCGCCTCCGACACCGGCAGCAGGGTGCCTGCAACCGTGGTGCGCGCGTGCTGCATTGCGATAAGACCTACCGCCATTGCGACTGTCGCAGCGCCCATGGCTGCGTAGCCCGGCAGCCGCTTGCGCCACAGCGGAACGGGCGCAAACGGGTTGGTTGCCTGCTTCATGTTATCACCTGCCTGTTTTTTTCTGCCCGGGTTTCCCCGGACAACAGTTAAGGCCGCCCCAGCTGCTGCAACAGCGGAGCGGTCTCTTCGTTAATATATTATCACTCAGACTGGAAGTAAGTCAACGCAAACTGTAAGCTTTCTTTGCTTTGTGACTTTTATTTTGTATGTTCCTTCAAAGTTAAGGGGTGTTTCCGGCCGCACACGAATTGCAGGCCGTATTCTGCGGCCAGCTCCAGCGACTGGACGGTGGGCATGGTCTTGCTCACCAGTGCCGGAACGCCGGCCCGGATGGCTTTGCGCACCATATCCATCGGTACGCGGCCGCTGGTGTAGAGCACGCATTCGCTGAGGGGGACACCGGCCAGAAGCATGCTGCCCACGGCCTTGTCCAGCGCATTGTGGCGCCCGATGTCCTCACAGGCGCAGAGAATGCGGCCCTCGTGCAGCACAAAGCAGCTGTGGACTGCATGGGTGGCCTGATAAAGCGGCAGGCCCGCGCTCATGGCGGCGGCGAGGGCGTCCACCCACTCCGGCTGCACGTCCAGATGCGGCACCGCGCGCAGCGGCTGCACTTCCACCGGACTGCCCAGCGCGACATTGTCGGTGCAGCAGCTGGAAACCTCCTGTGCCGCCGCGCGGCGGGCCGTCAGCGGGTGGTTCAGGTAGATATTGACTTTCAAGCCTTCCGCGCAGACGGCAATTTGTTCCACTTCCTCTGCGGAGGCGATCCATCCTTCGGTCAGCAGCCGCCCCAGCGCCAGCTGCGGCAGAAGCTGGGGTGTGCATACCACCCGGAAGGCCGGCTGTTCATTTACATAGATAACTGCGGCGTGTTCTGTTGGAATGGCCGCTTCCGTGCCGTCCGGCATCCGTACGGTTTCAAAGGCGTCTGCTGCGCCGAAGAGGTCGTTTATCTGCATGGGGGGTCCTTTCTCTGTTCAATGCTGTCCTTCGTACAACCTCTCAGTCTGCTTCGCAGCCAGCTCCCCTGGTAGGGGAGCCTCTGGCGAGCCGGGAAACTCTGAGCTGGACGCTGGAAGCCCAATATGGCGCAAAATGGCGGGCTTCGCTACAGAGGGCAGCAGCTTCTGGACGATGCACCTTGTCAAGCTGCTGTGAATCTAGGCAGCGGAGCACGATTGCTCCCGATAAATCGAGCTTTGTTCGTCCAGCGTGGGCCTGGCCGATATGCCAAGGGCTCCCCTATCAGGGGAGCTGGCAAAGCCGACAGGCTTTGACTGAGAGGTTTTTCCGGGCCAGAGCTCTGTAAAAGCTGCTTTTTCTTGGTGCGAGTAGTGATACAGCATTTTTTGAAAACCATCGTAGTACAATTTGTTTTTGAGGTCATCGGATAGCAACTTGCTTGTATCGCACCCCGATGGGCGGCTGTATTGAAAAAACAGTTGCCTTTTATATACCACACAACCTAAAAATTATCAAGTACGCGCAGCGTTCACTTCTCCCATCACCGGGAGCAAATGAACGCTGCTTTTTTTGTTTACAGCGAAAGGAGGCATCCGTGAAATGGCAGTTTTTCGGGTAGAAAAGAACAGCGGCTACACGGTCATGTCAAACCACCACCTGCGGAACCGGGCCTTGTCCCTGAAAGCCAAGGGCTTACTCTCCCAAATGCTCTCCCTGCCGGAAGATTGGGACTACACCCTGCAAGGGCTGGCCCGTATCAACCGGGAAAGCATTGACGCGATACGGCAGGCCATCCGGGAACTGGAACAGGCAGGCTACATCCAGCGTTCCAGAGAACGGGACGAGAAAGGGCGGCTGCGCGGTGCAGACTATGTGATCTTCGAGCTGCCGCAGCCTGTTCCTGCATCGGTTTCACCTACATTGGAAAATCCAACGTTGGAGAATCCCACGCAGGAAAACCCTACGTTGGAAAATCCAATGCAATTAAATAAAGATAAACTAATTACAGAAAAACAAAAGAAAGAGGGATTAAATACCGATTCCATTCCTATCCATTCCCCAAACCCCTTGCCTTTGGACGAGGACGAGGCAGCGGCACCGCCGCCGGAACGGACAGGAAGCCGAAAGGAAGCGGCCTATCAAATCTACCGGGACCTGATTTTGGAGAACATCGAGTATGACACCCTCACCCAGAATCCCCGGATAGACCGGGAACAGCTGGACGAAATCGTGGACATCCTGCTGGAAACCGTCTGCACCAACCGCAAGTCCATCCGGGTGGCCGGGGACGATTACCCGGCAGAATTGGTCAAGGCCAAGTTCCTGAAACTGGACAGCCATCACATCGAGTTCGTCATGGACTGCCTGCGGGATAACACCACCAAAGTCCGCAACATCAAGCAATACCTGCGGGCCATGCTGTTCAACGCCCCCAGCACCATCAACAGCTACTATGCGTCCCTTGTGGCGCACGATATGGCGCAGCCTGATTGGGGCCGCCTGCCCAACAACTGACCGAAAGGAGCGTCCACCCATGAGAACCCTTTACCTGCGGCGGCTGGTGGTTCCACCCTAGCTACCATCCTGAATTTTCTGCAACAAGGAGGGATTCATATTGCAGGAAGAAGTCACCCAGAAAACCATTGCCCTGTCCATGAAAACGGGCAAGCTCACCGCCCAAGCGTTGCAAGCTGCACTGAAAAAATACTTGCAGCACCGGGCCAAGGGGCCAAAGCTGCACCACGGCAAGCAAAGCCTGAAACAGCTGAAAGCCCACGGCGCGGCTCTGACCAACATTGAAGTCACGGAAGCGAACATCGGGGCGTTCAAGCCCTGCGCCAAGAAGTACGGCGTGGACTTCACCTTGCGTAAGGACAAGACCACCCAGCCGCCCCACTACATCGTGATCTTCAAGGCCAAGGATACGGACAATCTGGAACAGGCGTTCCGGGAGTTCACAGCCAAAACGCTCTCCAAGGAGCAGCGGCCCTCCATCCGCAAGGTGCTGACCGCAGCCAAGCAGAAAGCGGCCCAGCAGCCGAAACGTGCGAAAGAAAAAATCAAGCAAAGGGAGCTGGAACGATGAAGCCTGAACTAAAAAAACTGCTGGTGCTGAATCTGCCATATCTGCTGTTCGTGTACCTGTTTGCCAAATGCGGGCAGACGTACCGTCTGTCGGCGGGCGCGGATGCTTCGGCCAAGCTGCTGCACCTAACGAGCGGCATCTCCGCCGCCTTTGCAAGCCCGCTGCCCAGCCTGCACCCGTTTGACCTGTGTGTGGGCGTTGTTGGGGCGGTGGCTGTCCGGCTCATCGTGTACAGCAAGGGCAAGAACGCCAAGAAGTACCGCAAGGGTGAAGAATACGGCTCTGCCCGGTGGGGCACCGCCAAGGATATTGGCCCCTACATCGACCCCAAGTTTGAAAACAACATCCTGCTGACCCAGACCGAACGCCTGACCATGACCGGGCGGCCCAAAGACCCCAAGACGGCCCGGAACAAGAATGTGCTGGTGATTGGCGGCTCCGGCAGCGGCAAGACGCGGTTTTACGTCAAGCCCAACCTCATGCAATGTTTCCCCACTTCCGACTATCCCACCTCATTCGTGGTCACAGACCCAAAAGGCACACTGGTTCTGGAAACGGGCCAAATGTTCCAGCGGGCAGGCTACCGGGTGAAAATCTTGAACACGATAAACTTTTCCAAGTCCATGAAGTACAACCCCTTTGTTTACATCCACTCGGAAAAGGACGTGCTGAAGCTGGTGAATACCCTTATCGCTAACACCAAAGGCGAGGGTGAAAAATCAGCAGAAGATTTTTGGGTGAAGTCGGAACGGCTGTTCTACACGGCTCTGATCGGCTACATCTGGTACGAGGCCCCGGCAGAGGAAATGAACTTCACCACCCTGCTGGAAATGATAAACGCCAGTGAAGCCCGCGAGGACGACCCGGAGTTTCAAAGCCCGGTGGACCTCATGTTTGAACGGCTGGAACAGAAAGACCCGGACCACTTCGCCGTCCGGCAGTACAAAAAGTTTTTGCTGTCGGCGGGCAAGACCCGTTCCTCCATCCTGATAAGCTGCGGTGCCCGTTTAGCCCCATTTGACATCCGGGAGGTGCGGGAACTGATGGAGGACGATGAAATGGAGCTGGACACCATCGGGGATGAAAAGACGGTATTGTTCCTGATTATGAGCGACACGGACACCACCTTCAACTTCATTCTTGCCATGCTTCAAAGCCAGCTTATCAACCTGCTGTGTGACCGTGCGGATGATAAATACGGTGGCCGACTGCCTGTCCATGTACGGCTGATTCTGGACGAGTTCGCCAACATTGGGCAGATTCCCAACTTCGACAAGCTGATCGCCACCATCCGCAGCCGGGAAATCTCGGCATCCATCATTTTGCAGAGCCAGTCGCAGCTGAAAGCCATCTACAAAGATGCGGCCGAAATCATTTCGGACAACTGCGACTCTGTTCTCTTTTTGAGTGGGCGGGGCAAAAATGCCAAAGAGATCTCCGATGCGCTGGGGAAAGAAACCATCGACAGTTTCAACACCAGCGAGAACCGGGGTTCTCAAACCTCCCACGGACTGAACTATCAAAAATTAGGAAAGGCGTTGATGTCAGAGGACGAAATCGCAATCATGGACGGCGGCAGATGTATTTTGCAGCTGCGGGGTGTGAGGCCGTTCTTCTCGGAGAAGTTCGACATCACCAAGCACCCGCACTACAAATACCTTGCGGACGCGGACAAGAAAAACACCTTTGATGTGGACAGGTTCTTATCCACCCTGCGCCGGAAACGGCAGCAGGTAGTCGCACAGGACGAAAGTTTTGACCTGTACGAAATCGACCTGTCGGATGAAGATGCAGCCGCCGAATGAGGCGGCATTTTTTGAAAAATTTTTGAGTGCCGCAGAACAAGCGGCAGAAAGTGAGGACCTTATGGAATTTTTCAACAGCGCAGTCGATACTTTGCAGACTATCGTGGTCGGTCTGGGCGGTGCCCTGTGTGTCTGGGGCGGCATCAACCTGTTGGAGGGCTACGGACAGGATAACCCCGGCAGCAATGCTCATGTGCGGTAAAGTAACACAAAATTTTTGTAGACAGTAGCCCTCACTATTCCTAAAATTAAGAGTAAAATAAATAGATTTCTTAAGGTCTGTATGGTATGATATGATTATGAACAAATCGACAAATCGGAATAAAAAGGATGGTGCTGAAATGACCTATGCCGAGTATCAGGAATACATGAGAAATTTTTTTGAACAGTATTATCAGAAGCTTTCACAGGAAGAAATCCGTGTGACACTTCCTCTTGAGGAAGAGGAAAAAGAAATGTGGAGCGATGATGTGAACCCTAATGATGAATGGAAGAAATGGAAGCTGGTTCCGGCTATGATTTCGGATGGGGAAATCAAGAAATTGGAAAAAGAAATAGGAGTTGAACTGCCTCTTTCTTTGAAAGCATTTCTGACTGTTACCCATCACTGCTTTGATAATCCCATAGGACGTAATTCTGTAGCTGAACATTTTCAAGGAGTGAAAAACGCATGGAATCCTGTCCTTGTTAGATGTGGCTATTTGCCTTTCGCATGGGATGAAGATGGCTACTTTATCCGTTGTATTCGACTGGGAAAAATGCCGGAAGAAGAGAAATGCGGAATTTACCAGATTGACCACGAAGTATTGTTTGATTTTGACGAAGACATGGTGACACCAGAAGAAATAGACCAGCGCATGGTGTTCATTTCCGAGAATCTGCTTACATATCTTGATGAGATACTTCATGATAGGGATTGTGATTCTCTGCGAAAGGCTTCTCAAAAAGAGGTTCTTAGGGTGTTGAAAGAAGAATGTGGGTTACAGAATTATGATGAATTATCGGACAAAATAGATGATGACGAAGAATTTGATAAAATAATAACTGCGCTGAAACCGATTCAGAAGCAGTATTCCATTTCAGATGATGATTTGGAGGAAATCTTGTGGAGCATGGAATATTCTACTGACTGGTGAGAAAGGCTCACATAAAATGTAGTGGAACACTTGTAGTAGATGGATATGCAGAACCGCCTACAAAAGAAGAATTTGAAATCGATAGCTGGATACCTGTTATTGAATCGGTTAAAGATTGGGAAAAATTTGGACTATAGACACAAGTACCGTTTCCAGTTTGTCGAGCAGATAGCAAATCCAGCCGAGCCAGTCAACGGCAAGTGAATGGGCTTCGCCCACCATTGACAGTTCCATCCCCCAATCATAAAATTGGATAACAGAAAAACAAATAAAAAGTTGGTGAAACGAATTGATGGACTATATCGAAAAAATATCAGGACAATACGATGGCAGCATATTGCTTCATGCCCCCTATAAAGGGAAAAAAGATGGAAATATACCCGAAGAATTGTATTCTATTCTATGTATCAGCAATGGTATCTTAGAAACGATGTGCCTATCAGATACTGAAGAACCTATAGTAATTGGGTGGATTGTATATCCACATGATATGATACTGGAACAGACTGCTTTTTACACTGAAAATTATGGAATAAAAGGCACAATATTTTCAGATGATGGTGCAGGCTGTCCATACATCATAAAGAATGATGGATCAATTACTTCTTTCAATGGAATAGACGATGAAGAATATAAAATAGCTGACACATTATCAGACTTTTTCCAATAGCATTGTCAGAAAAATTTCAAATTCATACCAGATGGTCTCACACCCAGCAGGAAATCTTTTTCAAAAGGTTTCCTGCTTTTTTATGTCCATTTTTGATGGTCAAGAAAAAATATTGGTTGCGATTTCCCGAAAAAGTGGCAGTAGGAAATGAACGGCAGTCTGGCAGTTTCTTAGAGCAAGATTCTACCGCAGTACCAAAATTCGCTTATCGCTCATTTTGCCCCTTTGGTAAATCTTGTTGGGGAGTGCCTTCCCCAAACCCTGCTATGCGGCTTGTGCCGCTTGAAAATCCCACCAAAAAATACTTAAAAAATCGCCTACAAAACGGCGGTAAGTGAAAGGAGTTGATACCCATAGGAAAGCGATACAATACGCTCCACCGAAGCCATGTAGTCAAGACACGCATGACCAAAGAAGAATATGCCGCCTTCACGGAACGGCTAAAGAATTATGACATGAGCCAAGCCGAATTTATCCGGCAGGCCATTACGCGGGCGACCATTCGCCCCATCGTTACCGTTTCCCCGGTCAATGATGAACTGCTATCCGCTGTTGGAAAGTTGATAGCCGAATACGGAAAAATCGGCGGCAACCTTAATCAGATCGCCCGTGCCCTCAACGAATACGGAACGCCCTACAATACGCTGTCCGTTGAAGTGCGAGCCGCCATTTCTGACCTTGCTGCCTTGAAGTTTGAAGTCCTGCGAAAGGTAGGTGACGCTGTTGGCAACATTCAAGCATATCAGCTCTAAAAATGCGGACTACGGTGCAGCCGAGCAGTATCTAACCTTTGAGCATGACGAGTTTACCATGAAGCCCACCCTTGACGAAACTGGGCGGCTCATGCTCCGGGAGGATTATCGGATAGCCACGCTGAACTGCGGCGAGGAAGATTTTGCCGTTGCCTGTATGCGAGCCAATCTTCGCTATGAGAAAAACCAAAAACGGGAAGATGTGAAAAGCCACCACTATATCATTTCCTTTGACCCACGGGACGCAGCGGACAACGGCTTGACCGTAGACCGGGCGCAAGCATTGGGCGAGAAATTTTGTGCCGAGCATTTCCCCGGACACCAAGCCATTGTCTGCACCCACCCGGACGGACACAACCACAGCGGCAATATCCATGTTCATATCGTTATCAATTCTCTGCGTATTGAGGAAGTACCCTTGCTGCCCTACATGGACAGACCGGCAGATACCCGTGCTGGGTGCAAACATCGCTGCACGGACGCTGCTATGGAATACTTCAAAGCCGAGGTCATGGAGATGTGCCACCGGGAAAATCTCTATCAGATTGACCTATTGCATGGCAGCAAAAACCGCATTACCGAGCGTGAGTATTGGGCGCAGAAGAAAGGACAAGCCAAACTTGACAAGGAAAATGCCACCCTTGCAGCCGAGGGGCAGCCTGTAAAGCAGACCAAGTTTGAAACCGACAAGGCGAAGCTGCGGCAGACCATACGGAACGCCATGAGCGAAGCTACTACCTTTGACGAGTTTTCCGCTTTACTTCTGCGGCAGGGTGTGATCGTCAAAGAGAGCCGAGGGCGGTTGTCCTACCTTACCCCGGACAGAACGAAAACCATTACCGCCCGAAAACTGGGAGATGATTTTGACCGTGCTGCTGTTCTTACTCTTTTGGAGCAGAACGCCCACAGAGCCGCCGAAAAGACCGTACCCATACCCGAATACCATACCGCTGAAACAAACCGCACAGCGCGAGGAAAAACGCAGAAAATCGCCCCGACAGGCAACATTCAGAGAATGGTTGACCGTGCGGCGAAGCGAGCCGAGGGAAAAGGTATCGGCTATTACCGTTGGGCGGCTGTCCATAATCTCAAACAGATGGCGGCTACCGTTGCCGCTATGGAGCAATACGGCTTTACCCCGGATGAACTGGACGCAGCCCTTGTGTCTGCCAATGCGGATTTACACAGCAGCACCGCCAAGCTGAAGCCCATTGAAACGGCTATCCGTGAGAAAAAGGACTTGCAGAAACAGGTGCTTGCCTATGCCAAGACAAGAGATGTGCGTAACGGATTGAAAAAGCAGAAAACCGATAAGGCACGCAAAGCCTACCGGGAAAAGCATGAAAGCGACTTTATCATAGCAGACGCAGCCGTAAGATATTTTCGGCAAAAAGGCATTACCAAGCTGCCCACCTATAAATCGTTGCAGGCTGAAATCGAGCAGCTTACCGCCGAGAAGAACGCCCTTTACAACGAGTACCGGGCAAATAAAGAGCGTGTCCGGGAGTTGCAGACCATGAAAAGCAATCTTTCCCAAATGCACCACGGCAAGCCGAGCCGACAGAAAAAGCATGAACAGGAGCGTTAAAAACCGCCCCGAAATGATACCGGAACCAAACAAAAACAGGGATATGCCCTTACCCCTATCCGCAATACTCCCCGACCTCAAAACAGGGCGTACAGGGCAAAAAATCCCCGAAAATGATACCGAGAAGATACAGTTTTCCCGCCCTATCCGTGATACCCACGGAAACGGCAGAAAGGAGCGTACCAATGCCACGCATGAGCAACAAACGGCGGCTTGAATGGAGCTTTTTCCTCAACCACCGAAACCGAATTACCTATAACGACCTTTGCCGGGGCTGCACCCACGATTGCAAGCAGAGTTTCCGAACCGTGATTATCCTCTGCCACCGGTATTACTCCAAGCGTTGGAAACCAAAGGAGGACACCGCCTATGGCAGATAACCGCAAATATTACTACCTCAAACTGAAAGAAAGCTATTTTGATGATGACGCTATCGTGCTGTTGGAGAGTATGCCGGACGGTATTCTCTATTCCAACATTCTCTTGAAGCTGTACTTAAAATCGCTGAAAAACGGCGGCAAGTTGCAGCTTGACGAGAATATCCCTTACACAGCACAGATGATCGCCACTCTTACCCGTCAGCAGGTAGGCACGGTGGAACGGGCGTTAGGGATTTTTCAGCAGTTGGGGCTTGTGGAGCAGCTACACGGCGGCTTGCTCTACATGACCGATATTGAACTGATGATAGGACAGTCCTCTACCGAAGCCGAGCGAAAACGGGCTGCAAGGCTGGAAAACAAAGCACTTTTACCACCCCGGACAAACGGCGGACATTTGTCCGACATTCGTCCACCAGAGATAGAGATAGAGTTAGAGAAAGAGATAGAGATAGAAAAAGAGAGAGAGTTAGAAACGGGACAAGCCCCCGCCCGCAGCTATGGCAGATACAACAATGTTTTTCTTTCCGATACGGAACTGGACGAGCTGAAAGCGGAACTGCCCGACAAATGGGAGTATTATATTGACCGCTTATCTACTCATATAGCGTCCAAAGGAACGAAATACCGCAGTCATGCAGCCACGATATACAAGTGGGCGCAGGAGGACGAAGCCAAGAAACCGCCGAAAAAAGGCATACTCGATTACACCTTTAAGGAGGGCGAGAGTTTATGACTGAACTTTTTACCGATACCGTTTTGAATATGATGACTACTGCCGCAGAGCCGGAGGACTACACGGGCGAGGACGGTCTGCTTTACTGCGGCAAATGCCGCACGGCGAAAGAAGCCTACTTTCCCAAAGAAACCGCCGCATGGTTGGGGCATGACAAGCACCCGACAGAATGTGACTGCCAACGGGAGAAGCGTTTGGAATGTGAATCCGCCGAGGAACGCAGACGACACCTTGACACCGTTATGGAACTGAAACGCCGGGGATTTACCAATCCTACCATGCAGGAATGGACTTTTGCACATGACAACGGCAAATGCCCGCAGATGAGCAAGGCACATTTATATGTGGAGCATTGGGAGCAGATGAGAGAAAACAACTATGGTCTGCTCTTGTGGGGCAAGGTAGGCACAGGAAAAAGCTATTTTGCCGGGTGCATTGCCAATGCCCTTATGGAACAGGAAATCTCCGTCCGCATGACAAACTTTTCTGCGATACTGAATGATTTAACTGCCAGCTTTGAGGGGCGAAACGAATATATCGAGCGTCTTTGCCGTTTCCCTCTGCTGATACTTGATGATTTTGGTATGGAGCGTGGCACAGAGTACGGTTTGGAACAGGTCTACAATGTAATTGACAGCCGATACCGCAGCCGAAAGCCGCTGATTGTCACCACCAATCTAAGCCTTACGGAACTGCAAAATCCACAGGACACCGCCCACGCCCGTATCTATGACCGAGTGCTTGAAATGTGTCTGCCTATCCTCTTTACAGGCGAGAACTTCCGAAAGGAAACGGCACAGGCCAAGCTCAATGGACTAAAAGAACTGTTGAAGTGAAAGGAGTTGCCTATGACAGAAAACAAACAGAATAACAATGACCGCACCGACCGCCGCCCGGACTGCGTGACGGAGATCCGCATGGGTAACACCGTACTCATTGTGTCCGGCTATTTCAAGAAAGACACCACCGCCACCGCAGCGGACAAGATGATGAAAGTGCTGGAAGCGGAAACCGCAGCTACACACAAGCCAAGTTATACTGCATGACAAGCCTAATTCCAAAAAATCGTCATAATGACGGGCGATAAAGAAGCAAAATTCACATTTACCAGCTATACAGACAGCCGCCCCGTGTGATATAATTTCCTTACGGAATAGCGGGGCTGGCTGTCGGAAACGGAGGATTTTATGTTAAGACAGACCAACCAACAACCAATTACCGCCCTTTACCCAAGACTTTCCCATGAGGACGAGCTGCAAGGCGAGAGCAATTCCATTTCCAATCAGAAGCGTATCCTTGAAACCTATGCAAAGCAGAACGGCTTTTCCAATCTGCGCTGGTACACGGACGACGGTTATTCTGGTGCGAACTTTCAAAGACCCGGTTTTCAAGCCATGCTTGCGGACATTGAAGCCGGAAAAGTCGGGACAGTTATCGTAAAGGATATGTCGAGATTAGGGCGAAACTACCTGCAAGTGGGAATGTACACAGAAATGATTTTCCCACAAAGGGGCGTTCGCTTCATCGCTATCAATGATGGAGTGGACAGCGCACAGGGCGACAATGATTTTGCCCCTCTGCGTAATATCTTCAACGAATGGATGGTGAGAGATACGAGCAAGAAAATCAAGGCAGTTTTCCGCAGCAAAGGCATGAGTGGCAAGCCTATCACGAGTCAGCCGGTCTATGGCTATCTCAAAGGCGAGGACGGACGCTTTATCGTGGACGAAGAAGCTGCCCCGGTCGTCAAGCAGATTTTCAGCTTGTGCCTTGCCGGGAACGGTCCGACCAAAATCGCCCGTGTATTGACCGAGCAGCAAATCCCAACACCGGGTACATTGGAATACTGCAGGACAGGCAGCACACGCCGTTACTACCCCGATTATCCCTACAAGTGGGCGACCAACACGATTGTCCATATCCTTGAACGCAAGGAATATCTGGGGCATACGGTAAACTTCAAGACCGAGAAAGTGTCCTACAAGGTCAAATCAAGCGTGGAAAATCCCGAAGAAAAACAGGTCATTTTCGAGAATACCCATGAGCCAATCATTGACCTTGCCACATGGGAGCGTGTGCAGGAATTACGCAAGCAGCGCAAGCGTCCAAACCGCTATGATGAAGTCGGTCTGTTCTCCGGCTTACTGTTCTGCGCCGATTGTGGAAGCGTCCTCTATCAGCAGAGATACGAGAACAAAACCCGAAAGCAGGATTGCTACATCTGCGGCAACTACAAGAAGCGTACCCACGATTGCACCGCACATTTTATCCGCACCGACCTTTTGACTGCGGGTGTGACTGCCAATCTGCGGAAAGTGACAAGCTATGCAGCCAAGCATGAAAAGCAGTTTATGAAGCTGCTGATCGAGCAGAACGAGGACGGCGGCAGACGCCGCAACGCTGCCAAGCGAAAGGAACTGGACGCAGCCGAAAAGCGGATTGCGGAGCTGTCCGCTATCTTCAAGCGGCTTTATGAGGACAGTGTGACTGGGCGTATTTCTGATGAACGCTTTGCGGAACTTTCCGCAGACTATGAAGCCGAACAGAAACAGGTCAAGAGCCGTGCCGCCGAACTGCAAGCGGAACTGGCAAAGGCACAGGAAGCCACGGTTAATGCGGAAAAGTTTATGAAAGCTGTCCGCAAGTACACCAGCTTTGAGGAATTGACCCATACCCTGCTGCGGGAGTTTATTGAAAAAATCGTTGTCCATGAGTGCAGCTATGACGAGAACGGCACACGCAGACAGGACATTGATATTTATTACAGCTTTGTCGGCAAGGTAGAACTTCCCGACGAATAATGCCCGACCTATCCGACACAGTAGCTAAGTGCCGGATAGGAACGGCAAAATTTTTTACACTTCTATTACTTCTTTATCACACATAAATAAAGAGCCAGGGCGTGAAGCAGCTGGTCGCGGGCGGCGGCGTTGCCCTGATCGGCGTGACCCTTGTCCCGCTGCTGTCCGGGCTGCTGGGCTAAGTCCTGCATCGCTGCCCACAATTTTCCGAACAACTAACACTTAAAATCCTACTCCGCGCTCTCCCTCTCACATGGGAGGGTGCGGGAAAGGAGGTATCTTTGCTTGATTAGTGAGATCATCGAGAAATGGATAAAAGGCATTTTGATAGATGGCATCACGGGCAACCTCTCCGGCCTGTTCGATAACGTGAACGCCAAGGTGGGCGAAATCGCTTCGGATGTCGGCTCTACCCCGCAGGCGTGGAACAGCGGCATTTTCAATATGCTGCGCAGTCTTTCCGAAACGGTGGTGCTGCCCATTGCAGCGGCTATCCTTGCCCTTGTGATGTGCCATGAGCTTATCCAGATGATTACCGAAAAGAACAATATGCACGACTTTGACACCTCCATGTTCTTCCGCTGGATTTTCAAGTCTGCTTTTGCCATCCTCATTGTCAGCAACACATGGAATATCGTCATGGGTGTGTTCGATGCCACCCAGAGCGTTGTCAACCAAAGCTCCGGCGTTATCATCGGCGAAACGTCCATCCACTTTGACCGCCTGATACCCGGACTGGAATTTCAGCTGGAAAGCATGACCATTGGCAGTCTGCTCAGCCTGTGGTTCCAGACCCTTGTGGTGGGCCTGACCATGAACATCCTGTCCATCTGCATCTTCCTTGTGACCTACGGCCGCATGATTGAGATTTATGTTGTGACCGCACTGGGGCCTATCCCGCTGGCGACCATGGGCAGCAGCGAGTGGCGCAGCACCGGGCAGAACTACTTGAAGTCTTTGCTGGCACTGGGTTTCCAAGCGTTCCTGATTATGATTGTCGTGGGCATCTACGCGGTGCTGATACGCAACATTTCGGGCGCGGCGGACATTGCCGGGGCCATCTGGGGCTGCATGGGCTACACCGTGCTGCTCTGCTTCTGTCTGTTCAAGACCGGCAGCATCAGCAAATCCGTGTTCGGTGCCCATTGAGAAAGGAGCGTTTGAATGGCGTATGTGACCGTTCCCAAAGATTTGACCCATGTAAAATCCAAAGTCTTATTCGGGCTGACCAAGCGGCAGCTGGTCTGCTTCGGCGGTGCGCTTTTAACGGGCGGACCGCTTTATTTTTTGGCCCGAAACTATCTTTCCAACAGTGCAGCGGCCCTGCTGATGATTTTTGCCATGCTGCCGGGGCTGCTGTTCGCTCTGTTCGAGCGGCACGGCCAGCCCCTTGAAGTGGTGATTCAGCAAATGATTCAGTGTTGCTTCCTGCGCCCCAAGGAAAGGCCCTATCAGACCAACAATGCTTACGCCGCCCTTGTGCGGCAATACAAAATGGAACAGGAGGTAAAGGCCATTGTCCAGAAAAACGATACCCCGCGAAACCGAAAAGCCCAAAAAGCTCACCCGCGCCCAGAAAAAAGAAATTGATGCCGTTATCCGCAAGTACAAGGGGGATGGTAAACCCCGCACGGCGCAGGCCACCATCCCGTATGAGGCCATCTACCCGGACGGTGTGTGCCGCATTGACCGACGCACATTCTCCAAGTGCATTGCCTTTGAGGACATCAGTTATCAGCTGGCCCAGCCGGAAACACGGACCGCTATCTTTGAACACCTGTGCGACCTGTACAACTATGTGGATGCCTCCATCCATGTGCAGCTTTCGTTTTTGAATCGCAAAGTTGACCCGGTGCAGTACGCAAAAAGTTTTGAGATCGCGCCGCAGGGGGATGATTTCGACGACATCCGCGCCGAGTACACGGCCATCCTGCAAAAGCAGCTTGCCAGCGGCAATAACGGCATTGTCAAAACAAAATATCTGACGTTCACCATCGAGGCCGACAGTCTAAAAACAGCGCGGGCCCGTCTGACCCGCATTGGTCTTGACCTGCTGGGCTACTTCAAGACCATGGGCTGCACGGCGCACGTCATGGACGGGCAGGAGCGTTTGGAAGTTCTGCACGGCATCTTCCACCCGGACGGAGAACCGTTCCGCTTTGACTGGGACTGGCTGGCACCCTCCGGCCTGTCCACCAAGGACTTTGTGGCTCCATCCTCCCTCTGCTTCGGCACGGCCAAGACCTTTGGGTTGGGCGGCAAGTATGGAGCGGTGAGTTTTTTACAAATCCTTGCGCCGGAACTTTCGGACGAAATGCTGGCCGACTTCCTCAAAACGGAAAGCGGCATTCTCGTCAATCTCCATGTGCAGGCCATTGACCAGACCGAGGCCATCAAAACCATCAAGCGAAAAATCACAGACCTTGACGCCATGAAGATTCAGGAGCAGAAAAAGGCTGTCCGTTCCGGGTACGACATGGATATCCTCCCCAGCGACCTTGCCACCTACGGCGAGGATGCCAAAAAGCTGCTGAACAAACTGCAAACAAGAAATGAGCGATTGTTCATGCTGACTTTTTTAGTTCTGAACGTGGCCGATACCAAGCAGAAGTTGGGCAACGATGTGTTCCAAGCGGCGGGCGTGGCGCAGAAGTACAACTGCTCTCTTGTCCGGCTGGACTACCAGCAGGAACAGGGCCTTGTGTCCAGCCTGCCGCTGGGCATCAACCAGATAAAGATTCAGCGCAGCCTTACCACCTCCAACGTGGCGGTGTTCGTGCCATTTGTGACGCAGGAGCTTTTCCAGAGCGGCGCGGCCATGTACTACGGCATCAACGCAAAATCCCACAACATGATCATGCTGGACCGCAAGCAGGCCCGGTGTCCCAACGGCCTAAAGCTGGGTACGCCCGGCAGCGGCAAATCCATGAGCTGCAAGTCTGAAATCGTCAGTGTGTTTTTAACGACTGCTGACGATATTTTTATTTCAGACCCAGAGGCCGAGTATTATCCGCTGGTCAAGCGGCTGCATGGGCAGGTCATCAAACTTTCGCCCACCAGCAAGGACTATGTGAATCCTCTGGACATCAACCTCAACTACTCCGAGGATGATAGTCCGCTTGCCCTGAAATCGGATTTTGTGCTGTCGTTCTGTGAACTGGTCATGGGCGGCAAAACAGGTCTGGAAGCGATTGAACGCACCGTGATAGACCGTGCCGTGAAAGCCATCTACCGCCCCTATCTGGCGAATCCCTGCCCGGAGAATATGCCGATTTTGTCTGACCTCCACCAAGCCCTGCTCGACCAGCGCTTGCCGGAAGCGGACCGGGTAGCGCAGGCATTGGACTTGTATGTGTCCGGCTCGCTGAATGTGTTTAATCACAAAACGAATGTGGACATCCACAACCGGCTTGTGGCCTTTGACATCAAAGAGTTAGGCAAGCAGTTAAAAAAACTGGGGATGCTCATTATCCAAGACCAGATATGGGGCCGCGTTACCCAGAACCGCAGCCAAGGCAGGGCTACATGGTATTTTGCAGATGAGTTCCATTTGCTCTTGAAAGAGGAACAGACCGCCGCGTACAGTGCCGAGATTTGGAAGCGCTTCCGCAAATGGGGCGGCGTGCCCACAGGTGCCACCCAAAATGTGAAGGACCTTCTTTCTTCCCCGGAGATCGAGAACATTCTGGAAAACAGCGACTTCATCACGCTGCTGAATCAGGCATCCGGCGACCGTAAAATCCTTTCGGAACGGCTGAACCTCTCCGCAGACCAGCAGAAGTACATCGACAATTCCGAACCGGGCGAAGGACTGCTGATTTTTGAAAATGTGGTGCTACCGTTTTCCAATCCCATCCCGAAAAATACCCAGCTCTATAAAAT
>SKDY01000911.1_pt1 | contig 21063 bp, 24 predicted proteins | sample 4826591 | NCBI WGS metagenome assembly SKDY01 (sample SAMN11008823, study PRJNA524170) | human gut metagenome | biome: Human fecal sample; material: Feces; isolation source: fecal sample from pouch patient p10, p22 | host: Homo sapiens | place: Israel: Tel-Aviv | collected 2016-06-15 | reverse complement strand
ATCATATACCCTGCCCCCTTTCAATATAAAATTGTTATCTCGGCCGCTCTTCAATGTTGTCGAGTTGCCTCATGTGTACATGATAGCATTGCCAAAAATTCCTGTCAACAACATTTTTGTGATTTCTCGTAAATTTTAATTGCCTAATGAGGAACTTTTAAAGTATAATATAGGTAGGAAGAGAGTTTAAGTGAGGAAAGGTGAATTTTAACTATGTCAAAAATATCGAATAGAAAACCTAAACAAAATACCCTCTTTGGTATTCCGATAAAACTTAATATTGGTCAGCGGTTAAAAAAACTTCGTACATCGCAAGGGCTAACCATTGACGCGCTTAGAGAAAAACTATCGATGGAAGTTCAAAAGGCCGGGGTAGATATTAAAGGTGAAGGCGTTTCTAAAAGCATGATATCTCGATGGGAAAATGGTAAGAGCCAACCTTCCGCGCCATATATTCGGGCCTACGCTACACTGTTTAATGTCGATATGAACTATATATTAGGGAAAGATCTACATCACGAAGCGCTACCGGCAACGACCTCAAAAGCTCAAGCTCAGGCTAACATCTTTCATGAATTGAATCAATATATCAGGACTACGTTTCCAGTAAACGATGATATAGAAATCAAAAGGCTAAGAAATGAATACGCTCATGGGTTGATTGACGCTCATAAGGAAGGCCTTCCTGAAATATTATCTGATGATGACTCGTTTTACCTAGAAGCAAATAAAAACTCATTTGAAGAGCTCATGGTAACTACCTTAAGGGAATCCCTTCCGCTCGCGAATAAATCAATGATTGATAAATATCGGGAAGTCGGCACAATTATATATCAATTAATGGAGGATACAGATACCTTTATCCGATTTTTCTTAACGCTTGGCCAACTGCGGAGCCGTGACAAGCTTAATTCATTTTTAGAGTTCACTATTGATCAGTTTTATGAACAAACAAAAGATGTTAAAGAGTTTGAATTATCAAGAGACTTTATCAAATATCTAAAATACATTAATTACTGCCAAAAGACTGAGGTGGAAAATAATGAAGAGTAAATCGTTTATAGTTATTCCTATTATCCTTATAGTCGCCATAGGTGTAGCCCTATTCGCCTTATGGCCTAAACCATCCATCGAGTTTAAGGACGAGTCTGTGCTTGGCCACACCGTGACGAGCGTAGTACTCGAGGACTGGACACTCACATCTGCCCAGGGCGGAGAGAACTCCACCCTCACATTCCCTAATGGGAAGTCTGTACAGGCGCATTGGCAGATCGTGCAGACCGTTCCGCCTGCACACCGATTCGATAGGTTCCCTGAATCCTTCTTCTACCACACCATATATGTGGCGCCGGTTCAGCCTGAACTCGTCGATTACATCAACGCTAATAAGCCTACAGTAACTTACTACCTTAACGGAGAGGCTAAACAGATTCAATTTAAATAAAAGTAAAGCCCCTATCCGATACTACTCAGATAGGGGCTTAGTTATAGGAGGATATATTATGGCCATGAAAAGAGCCAACGGTTCAGGAACCGTATATAAGATGAAACACAAGCAGTTACGCAAGCCTTATAGGGCGGTGGTAACTTATGGGTATGATGCTAACGGCAAAGCAATCCGCAAATCGATAGGCACATTTGCCACGCAAAAGGAAGCTTACACAGCATTAGCACTCTACTCTACCAATCCACCGCAAGAAGAGCAACGCAAAATTACGTTTGGCCAATGCTTCGAATGGCGGATTGAAGAAGCAGAACGCCAAGGGTTGTCTGCAGGTCGCATGAAGATCATCCATACAATACAAAAGATGGTTGGTCATCTTAACAATATCGAGATGAAGAATATGCGTGCTGCACATTTCCAACCTATATTCGATAATTCGACACACACTAAATCATATCAAAAGCTTATTAAGGCGATTATAGTATCCGTAGGTACCCTAGCCGTAAAACAGGAAATCATACCTAGGAACTACTTCTCTGATATTATCATCAATAAGAACGCTACGCCAATCAAGAAGGCTAACATTTTTTCAAATTCAGCCCTCTATACCCTTTGGCAGCACTCTGACGATATAATTGTTAAGCTAACTCTGATATACGCCTACACGGGCCTCAGATTGAACGAATTGCAGACTATGAGGCTTGATAATATCCATTTAAAGGAACGCTACATGATTGGTGGCTCTAAAACGGAAGCAGGTAAGGACCGATGCATACCAATCGCGGAGTGTATCTACCCTTTCATCAAGGACCTATATCAGCAAGCCCAATTTAAGCGTGTAGAGTGCCTTTTGGATAAGGTGATACACAAGGATACCTTTAGGCGAGAAATGCAGCGTATGTGCCAAAATCTTAACTTAGGCGAGCATAAGCCACATGATACCCGTCATACTTTCATCTCCTTGGCCAGCAATGTTGGAATCGATGAAATTATCATCAAACGGATCGTTGGCCACTCAAGTAAGGATAATATCACCCAGGAAGTGTACACACATAAAACCGTACAGCAATATATTGATGCGGTTAACAGATTACCATACGGTGAAGCCCTCCTAAAGGGTGAGCAACGGTTGAGCAACGTTGACGAAATGTAGTGATTTTTGCCAATTTTGAAAAATAAAAAAGCCAGTAAACATAAGTGTTTACTGGCTTTCTACGTTTGCGTTCTTATTCAGCGGAGATAATCAAATACACCTATCTATCCGCATAAATACTGAATTTCTTTAATTTCAGGTTGAGCAACGGTTAAGCAACCGTTACAAACTTTGCAGAGATTTAAAGGGTTAATCGCCTTCTGACGCGTCCTCTGATACACGATTTAACTCGGATTCTTTTCCGTATAACCGTTCCATGCCTTGCCTTGTTACAAGCCACATTTTCCCAGACTTTCTAAACTCACCATCTAAAAAGCCTTTCTTTACTCGCCCTCTACAATTCTGTTTCAATGCATCAGCAGTAACATTCCAACGTTCTGCAGCCTCTTGCGTTGTCATGATATCATCTAGTTCAAATTTCAATTTTATCACCCTCTAACTAAACGTTTAATTACTAGTATCAAAACAATAATAGTTGCTATATTAATCAACCATTCTAAATATTGCATAATTCACCTCGTTGATTTACAATGATGTTGAAAAGGTGGCGGGGCTTTCACCCGCCTGCTTTTTACTACTCCTTGCTAACAAGTTTTAGTATTGCTAGTGCCAGTACCAGTGGCGTCAGCGCATTTGCTAAACTTGTTAGCTTTTCTATTATGTCCACTATCATCACCTCCTTACAATTATATTATACCCTATATCGTGTATAAAGTAAAGGGTTTATTATGATTTTTTCAAACAAAAATAGAGCCTACCAACATAGATTTAATCTAGGTTTGTAGGCTCTTTTATTTATAGTTGCGTGTATCCACCATTACACGCTATGGAGATATTGGATCACCTCCGTCTATCTACGCAACACACCCGCAAGAAATACTGCGGCATTACTAATTGCCCATGTATCACGTTGCCGTTTAAGGCGTTGTTCTGTTCGTTTGTTGCGTTTGATTTGTTCGGTCAATTCTTCTAATGATGTCGAGGCTTCGTTCAATTTCGCTTCTTGCGTCGTCAAGAGATTGGAGGCTTTCGTTAATTCTCGCCCCTGTTTCTCGTTGATTGCTTTGAGCGTGTTCAATTCCTTCGTCCGTTCTTCGTTGATAATCTTCAATTCGGTTAATGCTGTTCCCTGCGTCGCGGTTAAGTTGTTGGCTTGCTGCAACGCTTTCTCGGAGCTGTCGATTGAGCTTTCTGCTTTCATCAAGCGCCCTTTGAGTTCGTTCCAACTGCTCACGGGTACGCTGATAGTCGGCTCTTGTGTCGAGGTACCCTCTAAGGAGGCTGCATGCGAAACAGATGATAAGAACGCTAAGCACACCAAGAATAACGCGCTTACGAGTAATCGCAGATATAATTTTGTTCTTGATAGTTTCATACATAATTGCTCCTTCCTAAATCGTACTACCCCACTGAGCACCCCACCATCGAGCAGTACCACGTAACCAGTCGCCACCGCTCCATCGTTCGTCACCTTCATGGCATACTAAGAGGTCCCATCGGTCCACGTTGGAGTCTGGGCCGTAGGTGTTATTTGGGAATCCAGTCGGATCTAAATAATAGAGGTCTAGGCCGTCCTTGTTATCGGCTGCTTCGGCGTGTGTCATTTGATGTTGTAGGTCAAGTGGCACACCTGCGTTAATAGTTAACACGGCCATAATCTGTGTCATAGTGGCCAACTGTTCTTTTGTTGGTGGTTCGCTACCTAAATTATTTTCACTTACGGCGTCCCAACACGCTTCAATGGCAATACCTACAGCGTTACTGTTACGCATGTAAGTGTGCTCCTTATAATCAGTTAGGGCCTCCATGTCGGTCCACATCGTGCCATCTCGGTCGATGTTGATATGGTAATCTTTGAAGTGCTTACCGCCTTTGACGCCAGTCCAATGATAGTATGCCTTTTCAATTTTACCGTACGCATCTAGCGCTAAGGACTGTAACTCGTCCATTGTAATTTGTCGAAACATTTATTTCCCCCTCTCGTCATGGTTAACGTCATCAGATAGTTGTTGTATGCTAGGTCGATTCATAGGTAATGTATTCGGTTCCTCCAGCTTATCGGGTATCCCGTTATGGTCCTTATCGATGAACATGCCACACAGTCCGACGATAGACATAAGCACCGACGGAACGAATATGTGGTCGATGATAAGTATGCCCTTATCGATAAGTTGATTCGCTTCAGGCAATACATAACCTCTAATCGTTGATAGAACATACTGGGCAACTACGAGTATCATCGGTACTAGCATGACGAGGACTAATGACCTCGTTGCTAATACTCCAGTTGCCCGTATGCCAGCTATTCTGATGGACTGATAGGACCGCTTGATGCGGTTAATGATAGCTAACTTATCCATTGCCCCTCCATGCTCTGATAATCTCTAATATGCCTTGGAATACCTTTCCAAAGTCGATGAGGTCATCTTCAACCATTTCGCGTAAATTCTCAATAATTGACCAACATTCGGAGAAGAACGGAAATAGCATAAACATAAAGGATATGATATGGTCGATGAATAGTTCCGTATTCGGAATAGGGATATCCGGTAGGGATTCAAACACTATCGATAAGAGCATCCAGGCTGGGTACTGAACGCATAACTTCGTCAGTAAATCGGATCGTAAGCGTTCACTCATTAGGTACCTACGTTTCAGCCCTGTAGTCGCGTCAACATATCCACCCTTCCCCCATCCATACCATGCGAGCGTTGTAAATAATGTAATAGGTGTATTGTTCCTGTGATTATCCTTGTTGTACCTAAGCACCTCCGCTGTAATGCGTTGCGCTGCGTCAATGAATAGCAGTACTGTCGTTAATATGATGATAACGCCCATACTGACGATATGTTCATGTGACACACCGCTAATCAGCATTAGAATAATGTCGTTCAAGATATCCATTCACTCCCCCTAAGTGTGATAGTTAAGTAGGTCGAACACATGCAAGCAAGGCTTTGAGTACAAACGAATCCGTCAATGTCCGCCAAGCCTCGCTCATAAAATCAGTTAATTCTTGCATGTGTTCTCCCTGTGGTTTGATTAATTATAAATGGTCAACGTTTTGGTCGCCTGTGTTGATGTAGCTATTGTTAGCCGCACCCCATTCAATGGTATTCATATCAAAGGCCATCGTTTTGGAAGCCTGTGTTGATGTAGCTATTGTTAGCCGCATATTGTTATTATCCCCTTTAAACGTTACGTTTTCAGGAGTTTCTACAAAATAAGGGCCATATGAGTTAAAGTTATCTCCTAAATCAAGCGTTGCTGGTCTATTGGCATAAATTACCTTTTTCGTAATATTCCAATTCTTAGGGTTATCTTTGAAATTACCTCTAACTGTGTTATTTGAAATATTCATTTTCAAGATATCCCCATATCGTTTGTATACAATGCCATTTTCGGTATATTCTTCATCAGCAACTGCATCAGTTTGAACACCAGCAATTTTGTATTCTGCAACTTTTGCACCTGTGAAATTGTGATAAGTGAGTTTTATATCATCTTCGCCTAGAGGTGGAATTGTAATATTGAATGCCCCAGTACTGTCTAGTGGGAAAGGCGTGTCGTTACCGACTACCTTAACACTGTAATGAGGTTCACCTGTTACTGTTACCACCTGTTGACCTTTGGTTACGCTTGGAATAGTCAACGGCTTAAATTCAGTCCGAGGAAAAGGCTTACCTATATTACTAATTAAAGCAGTAAGTACATCATCGACGTTAGCACTCTCGCACCATACATTTCCGCTTAACAAGGTACGATATGCAGTTTCTGCAGTTGCTCCTTTACCTTCCTCACCTTTATCGCCCTTAGGCCCTTTAAGTGCGTTAAGTTGTTCTTGTGTAAAATCAGAATATCTAAATGGATCACCCTTAAGACCTTGTTCACCTCTATCGCCTTTAGGACCTTTTAAATTACCTAATCTAAATCTAGCCATTTATTTTACCTCTTTCCAAAATCCAACAATATCCAAAATGTAGCGTTTGTTATTACCTACAACACCCCAACCTTTAATATTACGAGAGTTAGGCTCAACATAAACGCTATTATTATTTGCATCTACAGTTACTTCAAGCAAACGTGCTGGTACTGGTGCATTAGCAGGTAATGTACATAAAACACCACCATTACCAGAGCCAGCAGTTGTTATTTTCATATCTAAGTGTAATTTACCAAAGCCTGTGGCGGGGTTAAATTCAAGATACCCTCTACCTACACCAGGTGCACCTGCTTGAGCAACACCCCATACAATGTCATATGTCTTAGTTTCGGCAATATTTGTAGTGTTGTTTGTAGGGTTATTTGTAGGGTTAGAAGAATAAGCAACATCTACAAACAAATCACCATTTTCATCTAGTGTAAATGTTATTTCTGGTTGTGTACCATTGTCGCCTTTTTCACCTTTAGGACCTGCAGGACCAATTGGACCTTGTGGACCTCTTTCACCTGCTTCGCCCTTTGGACCTACATTACCTTGTAAGCCTTGAGGACCTATATTACCTTGCAAACCTTGTGGCCCTGCTGGACCTATAGGACCCTGTGGACCAGTTGGACCGATTGGACCTTGAGGACCAATATCACCTTTATCACCTTTTACACCACTCATGGTTGTTAAATACTCTAAAGATGTATCTGTTTTAACAAATACTTTGCCGTTATCTGCATCATTAGAACGAACCATGACTAAACTGTTTTGTTCAAACGTTCCGACTTTGCTATTCATAACGGCTACAGATGGTTGGATAGAGCTGATTTTAAAAGGTTCCCCTCGTTCACCTCTTGGGCCTTGTAAACCAGTAGGACCGATAGGACCGATAGGACCACGTTCACCTTGTACACCACGAGGACCTTGAGGACCGATTTCGCCACGTTCGCCACGTAAACCTTGTAAACCTTGTGGACCAGTAGGACCTGTTGCCCCTTGTGGACCTTTTGGACCTACTAAACCACGCTCACCTGTATCACCTTTTGGACCAGTTTCGCCCCTTTGACCTTGTGGACCAATAGGACCTGTTTCACCTTGCACCCCTCTAGGGCCTTGTTCCCCTGTTGCACCTTGTTCGCCCTTATCACCTTTAGGACCTTTCAAAGATTCCACCTGTTCTTGCGTAAAATCTGCATATGTAAATGGTTCACCTTGAGGGCCTTTTAGACTATCAAGCCATTCCTGTTCAGTACCTCTGAACCCATGAGCCACTGCTATAGCATAAGCGCTTTTACCTAGCCCCTCGATAAGTGGAAGGGTAGTTTCCTTATCGAGCTTTAAAATTACTTCATTACTTTCCACACCAAGTACCTCCTTACTTGTGCATTGAAATATCTGGAACGATGGTTACTGTACCCTGCCCTAGCTTTATCCATTTCTGATCATTGTAGATAAATGCATCGTACAGGTAATCGCCACCCTTTAATTGGGCCTTAGCGGAGTCCTTTCCGCTGATGAAAAAACCTACCTGTTTAGACTGTACCACAGGTGTTAACTCTAATTTCATATCATCATATGGCCGTTTACGAATTTTACAAACGGCCTCATATTGACTTAGGTCCATATCGGAGCCAGGTGGTACGATGTAAGTTAGGCTAAAATCCTGCCCCGCATATAATGTAATGTCTTGATCTATCATTAAGTGTGCCCTCCTTAGATTTCAGCTAGGTCAACGGACTCAGGGAAGTGCTTATGTTGGTCTAATTCGGATACGATATATTGAAGCGTACTTGAAAACTTTGTTGGCCTAAAAAAGTTAGGTGGCAAACTTGCAGATGGATAGGCATACACTACGTTTCCGTCAAATCCTACATACTGACCTGGTACCGAGATAACTACGGTTAACCCTAGTTTAGTAACCTCATAGGTGTGAGTTTCCTTGAATTTATCCGAGGTAGTATCCGCCTCCGTGTAATGTTTAAAACATGTATCCTTAGCACGAATAAAGTAATTCGCGCTGTTAAAAACAGGTTTACCTTTTCCATCAAATACTTCCATGCCGTACGTTTCAGATTTCGAAATCTTATTTGAGTATACATAGATTTCAAGGCCCCTTAAGATACTCCCTATATCAGTTGTGTATGGAACATAAATCTGGCATACGAACAGAGGTTTCTTTAGGCCTGTAGCCGTGTCAACTGCCATACGTTCGCCAGTTGATACCATTTCCAACGGCGAAGCAGAGGCTACGGAGTAAATATAATACTCATCGGGGTCCCTATGTGCGATTGGAATTGTAATGAGAACCGTCGATGAAGTGGTTCCCTTTGCCCTAACATTAAAGGCTTGATACTGCAAAATGTGGTGCCTCCAAGTAGGCGTAGCCCCTGCAGTGATATACGGAATATCACCGGTACCGCTAAATGTTAACCGATGCTTAAGAAAAGCACAGGTTTGATTGTCGTCGAGCAGTACATTTTTCTTGTTATTGATTACTTTTAAAATGTTCATTCGCATACTCCTATCATTAGCTTCACCTGGCAAGGCTTACCAATATACGCCTTATTAACAGGCGCGAAGGTAACTGTGTCGCCATTAATATAACTTACATAGTCCCCTTCATAGGCCTTAGCTCCGCAAGTGCCATAATATTCACGAAGGGCGAATAGCTTTTGACCTTCGTATACGTCAGTCTTGACAGAGAACTCAGGCTCAATAGTTGTAAGTTCCTTAGTCCAAATAATTTTGGTAAGCCCCGTAGATAAGTCCGCTACAGTTTCCCCATGTTCATCAAATACTTGTATTCCAGCTGGCACAGTATCACCTTTCTTTCTAAATAACGAAGTCAGCTTTTCTTTTAACCACTTAATTAGTCGTCCCATAGACCTAACCTCACTCTCAGTACATTGTTATCATCAAATACCTGGATTAAGTTATCGGATATCTCAACACGAGCGCCACTCGTCTTAGTCCGGAGCGTACCAATCGTTGCCGTAATAGCATCTAAGCTATTTACCTTTAACTTATCGGCGGTAACGCTATCCGCTTGAAGTTTATCACTACTAATGGATAACGCTTGTATCTTATCCGCACTCACTGAGTTAGCCTGGAGCATGCCTTCCGTGATGATGTTATTCTCGAACAACGCTTGGCCGGTTACATGTAATAACTTGCCATCGATTCGAGTACCTTCAGGAGATAAGTTAATCCGGCTAACAATCTCCTTACCGTTCAGACTGCCGATAGCATGGGCCACTCTCAGGTCAAAGCCATTGGATAGAGTAGTAATTTGGCCAGATAAGTTCTTATTAAGGTCAGTTACCTTTTGGGTAATGCCCTTATCGAGTTGGACTAATTTAGATTCAAACCCGTTAACAGAGGTTTTCATCGTACCAACTTCAGAGCTCATCGCCTTAATAGTCTCATCCATTGCTTTTAGCCCTAATGCTTCCGCATCAAGTAGACTCTTATCAACTCTATCCTTAATAGTGACCGACTTCTCAGCGACTAAGCTACTACCGAACACATCAACGTATTCACACCGCACACGATACACCCCGGCTTTGTTTGAGTACGTAAGCATGCTCGACGTGGTTTCTAAATCGTCAGTGCGATCATCACCGATAACGTGGCAACGAATAACGTATGCCTGTGGTGGCTTTGCACCAAAGTACAGGCTGAACCCTCCGAGTTGGTCTTTCACCTCAAACGTAGGGGCCTCTAACTGTGGCAAGTTGTACGAATACGTTGCCGGCGTTGAGTACTTACCTAGCGTACTTCGTGCGTACAAGTACACCGTGCCACTTCGTTTAGTAAGTGGTAAGTTAGCGGATGTACCTTTCACCTTCGCAAGGAGCGCATTGGTATCCTTGCCAGGGTCATTATCTGTACGGAGTTCGTAGTAGTCTACGTCAGCGTTCAGTACATCGTTCCATGATGCGGTGGCGTGGTCCTTAAAGGCTACAGTGAAGTTCTTAGGCATCTCCGGTACTTCGTCCATGGCCTTGACTACGACGTCAACTACCTGAGCGGTATCTGCGCGATTACCGAACCTATCCACAGCTACGGCCTTAATCTCATACTCTTCACCAGGGCCTAACGCCTTGATGATGACCTGGCTGTTACTGCTACCCGCATACTGCCAATCTTGACCTGTGACGGCTTTGCCGTTCTTAGATTTGAGTTTGTACCATACTTCCGCACTATCGAAATTGCCAGGGTTAGCCGGTGGCTCGAACATGACTTGAAGGTCATAGTACACGCTCTTATCAGCAGTTAGGTTATAACGGCTAATAACGTGTAGATTCTGCACATCGCCAGGCGCTTGCATTTTAGGAATGACGATTTCCTTAGTAACACCGGTGGTGAGTTGCCCTAAATCGTTAATCGCTTGTACCTTAACCTCGTAAGTGGCGCCTAATAGTACATCGGATATCTCCGTGCTATTAGGTGATGCAGGGAAATTCCCTACATATTTCCAGGTATCGCTTTTAGCGTTCCGATAGTTAACGACTACGTTGGTTATCTTGCCATCACGAGGAAGTTGCCAACGGACGGCAATTCGTGAGTACATAATGCCATTAGCACCATATACATCACTCACGAGGCCTATATCCTCGATATCACTGCCAACCTCAGACTTATAGTCGATAGTTGGTACAGTTCCATCATCACTCGTATACACTTCTGGATAGTATTCCATGCACTGTATTTTCCGGGTAAGATCAGTACCACCTTCCGTTATAGCTAGCACCCTGAATGGTTTAGCAACTTTGGTTAATTCACCAAAGGCGTACACACTGCCAGGTTCGACTGTAATCGACTCCTTAACAGTTACGTTACGACCAATCACGCTGAGTACTGTGAGCGTAGTCACCGCATCCGTGGAGCTGTTACGAATGAGTAGCTGGTACTGTTTACCAGGTAATGTCGATACTTCCCTATCAAGGGTAATGGTGCTACCTGTAACAGCCACTACTCGACCACCTTCGCCCCATTCAGGTACGTCATGTTGGATAAGGATAATATCCCCTATCGTACATGCGATGGCGTCGGTGAAAGCTTCGATAGTAACAGTACGCACCTCGTACTTATTGCATCGTAGGTAGTGCTTACCATGTTTGAACGCTTGGTCTAGGCTAGTACATCCCATGAGCTCTATTTGAGCAGGATTGGTAAGTGTATCCGATTCATCGTATGTATCGCCGTATACTGGGATAACATCACGTTCGTAGTCCTTATCCTTATTAAGGAAGGATATTTCCACGGAGTTGGCACGGCTTTGGATACCTTGGAACTCTTCGGAGAAACTGCCTTGCTTAATGTTGGCCACAGTGAATAGTTGTACAGGCGTTGACCTATAGTCGCTGACACAGGTGAACCTAGTCCCCTGTGGAATGACTTTACCTCGGCCAACGTTTTCCGGATACTTTAACGCATCCCATAACCGACTAGCACTATCGTATATATAGTTGAAGGTGAACCCATTCTTATCACAATTACTTGCCCAGGCCTTGAATGCATCGTAGTCCATACGTCCATGAGGCTGACCAAACACGACGTACTCATCGCCGAACTTGCGAGCCATATGGAGTAGATCATACGCCGCCCATGCCGGATTATCGGCACGCTGCACCTCGTACTTTTGTTGGTACGGGTTGAACACATACACGGCGGAGCGTTCCTGTATCCAGGATACTTCTGGGTCTGAACCATTAAGCTGAGACGTGGCCAAGGCTTTAATACCAATTAACGCTTTGCCCGGATGCACGAAGTCATCGTATATAATCTGAGTTAACTGGTTCCAGTACACCTTATTGCTGTATCGGATTGAGTTACCGTCCTTACTGGAGCAACGAACACGAACTTCATACTGCGCCTTATCGAGGTTATCGAATCGGTACACACGATAGAAGGCGGTGTTCGTAGCCTCGGTAACTTTGCCCTTATAGTCCGCCTCTGCGATTTCCGCATTAGACTTTTGACGTGTAAAGGACCATCCGTCACCGGACTTCTTAACAAAAGCTTGCATGCCTTTTTGATTGGAAAGCGGTAATTTATGCCACTCTTCGTTTTCATCTACCTTACGAATTTCCGCATCAAGCGTAACAGACGTAGCATCCATACCACCTGTATCGTTGGAATAATACAGCCCGTTAGGGAAGCTGATAGTTAACTCAATAGCGTTGCACGCGTCACCTTGTACACGTTGCGTACTCCATCCGGTTTTTAATTCGTAGTTGAGTACCTGGTCCGCGTAGTTATCGTTGAAGTTAGGAATAACGGTTTGATCATTGGTACCTAGTCGGATATCAACTTGCACATCCTGGTAGTTACTGATTGGGTTGGCGTTGATGCGGATATCCTCAATTTTGGATAGCTCACCTTCACCGGCACAGTATAAGAGGTTAAGGTACTGCTTTTCGCCGTCGCTGATAATGTGACGAGATAAGAGGAGCCCTGCGCTCTTCATACGGCCATACGTAACGGCCAATGGGTAGCCTTGACCAGTTACAGTCTTAGCACCGCCCCAGCCATATGTATTAGCCTGGGCTGAGTCCGTATGAGACCGGTCAGCCTTTGGTTGGGTTAACTTATTGACGAGCATATTGCCAATCATACCAATGGCCATGGAGAGTACTGTACGCCAAATTAGACTTTGGATACCGAAGATGGCGCCACTGGCGATACCACCGGTTGCAATACTAAGGCCAATAGATAAAATAATTCCAAAGAACTTACCGTCAATCTGTGGCATGGCCACGATATAATCGCCATCGCTTACGATGGTATCCAACGTTGCCTCTTGCCCATTAATGGAGTATACCCAGTCGCCATCTTGCTTAGCATAAAAGCTCAATGGCATATTCGCCTTATAGGGGCGATATTGTGTTTCATGCTGATCCGGTTTAAACGGATTTCTTACAAGCACTACATTAATCATCGGCTACTCCTTTCTGTCATAAATATGTTTAAGCCTAGGAATGTATTTCGAGATATGTTCGATACATACACCGCTTGGCTTAGTTGCGTGAATGAACCTTCCATCGCCTAAATACACGCCTACATGGTCGAGTTCCTTACCTTTAAGGGAGAATACTAGGACACTGCCCTCCGTAGGTTCCTTGACCTCTTGCCACTCATCCATAGGGATATTGGTGTAGTTTGGAAGTGTAACACCATTACGGCGATATACCTCGGCCACTACGTCCCAACATTTGAGCTCCTCGAATGGAGCGCCAATCATATCCGTCATATCACTTGTTAGACGCATACAGACCTCCCTGTGGAATCGTTGGCTCGCCACCGAATCGAACGCTATTACCGAGCTCTCTACAACGTGACAAAGTCTTATTGCACTCTGTCTCAGCGCCTTTGTATCCGCACTGAACACCTTTGAACTTGAACGGACAAAAGTCCTTCATGATGCGGACCAACGGAAAGCGACGTGTGAAACTAAAATCGGTACCTAGTGTGAACTCCATCCATTCTGCATTAGCGACGGAGCCGGTAATGACAAAGTGTTCTTCTACTTCGCACACATTCGGTACGTTTGTATTTATTACACGGACAATGACATTCGCACCGGTGAACCCCTGATTATCCTCTGCCAGGCGTTGGATAGTCCGTGTCACATTGGACACGGACAATTTAACGTTTGGAAGGTCAGTCGAGTTATGGTTGACGTCCGCTAATTTAAATGGGAACGCGATGTACTTGTTCCCTTGAAAGGTGATATCCTCGGTGTTATACACGAGCCGTACGATATCGCCCTTGTATTCGATATCAAGGAGCATGAGCCATACACCTGTGGCGTCTATTTTGTTTTTCTCCAAGATAGAAGCTGTTGAAAGTGTTAACATGTTATGCCTCCTGTAACTTCACGGTACCAACCCATATGCCGTAGTCATTCGCTGCGAAATCTAACTGATCACTGAATCGTACCTTGATAGTTTCCTTCGTTTCAGGGTTCGTCCAGTCAAACACGGTCGAACAGTTGACCTCGTCGAAGAACGCCCTTAGCCGTAAGTACTCGGAGGTAGGCACCTTATAATTCACGTTGTATGACCGTAGGGCCTTAGTAGTCTTACGGCGACTGATAATCGTCATGTTCTCTACTTGGCCCTTATAAGTCATATCTGGTGTAGTTTCTTGAATTGGATATATTGGATATCTAATGTTTGGAAATGTTGCCATGATTAACCTGCGGCCGCTTTAATAGCGTCGCGCGCCCCTCCTTTGTTATTCGTTACGGCTTTGACCATTACATCGATGATGTAGTTTTCGCCATCGAATCTCGAGCTTTGTTGCTCGGACTCAAGCGCCTGGCCAGATTGATTGATGATGTTAACAGTGACGTTATTCCCCTGATTACCACCCAGCATCTTACGAGTTTGACTAGCATTATAGATACGATGTGAAGAGTTGAACTGTAAGAGCTCTGGACCATTTTCACCAACCAAAGTCATCCCTGCAGGCGCGATACCACCGCTTGCAAACTTACCCATACTGTTGCCAGTAAATGCAGCGCGGAAGGATCCACCACCAGAGAATGAAGATACGTTCCCGCGTCCTATCCCAATATTTCCTATACCGCCAACCACGCCGCCAAATAGGCTTTGTAGTTTAGGTTGTAGATATTGTTGGAAGGATAGGTTCACCATCATCTTGATAATGCTGTTAGTCATATCCTTGAATATACTAATGAGCCCCTTACTGAAGGACTTCGTACCTGTGGCCATAGCCTCGAGATTATTCGTCCATGCCGAGTTGATAGAACTCATCGTACTATCAAAAGTCGATTTAGCTAAATCAGCATAATTGGTAGTCTCTTGCTTATATTGACGTGCAGCTTCTTGTAGGCTTGTTTTAAGACTGCGACCTGCCATCTCCCATAACTTTTGCTGAGCTTCAACTAGATTCTTCTCAATTTGTAAACGTTGTGTAGCGCTTAATTGAGCTTCATTGAGTTCAGATTGAGCATAGGAGATATAAGATTTTAGCGACTCATCAAGTACCTTATCCGCATCCTCTTGAGATACACGGCCAAGCTTCACTAAGTTGGATTGCTTATCTACATCTTCGTTGAGTTGCGTGTATGCTAACTCACGAATCTTCTGGTTAGTTTCAGCAGTAAGCTTTAACTTCTCAGCATTAGCTTTCTTTTCAGCTAGTGTTTTATCACCAACTGCTTTTGTGTACTCACGAATGTTATCGTCAATCTGAGCCTGCTGTGCTTCAGATTCAGCCTTGATAAGTTGCAAGCGATCGCCAGTACGTTCAAGGTCTAACTTGACGATATCTTCATTCATCTTACGAACGCGTATCTTTTGGTTGCGGTCAGCTTCAGCTAGTCTCTTTTGGTATACCTCTTCATTCTTGGCCTTAGCTTCTGCGACTAAGTTAGAATCAGCAAGTGCCTTAGCGTTAGCAATTTTAAGCGCGTCATTAGAAGCACCAGTAGGAGCGCTACCGCCATAAGCCTTAGCATATAGTGCTGTATCTACATAACCTGTTACAGCACCGAAGTCACCTTCAATAGAACTAGATTGAAGTACTTGACCAGGGCCATAACCACCAGGCCCGTGAGAGTTAGCCCCAGTATAGCCACCATTCCCATCGGCAATGACTACATGGTTATCACCAAGTACTACGACACCGTCGCCGGCTTTAGGAACGTATCCGTCGCCTGGGTCGTGCCATGCACCAACAGCTCTAGCATCACGCATAATATCTGGAACATATCTAGGAGTGCTAACCCCGAATGATGCTCTGATACTGTCTGCGAACAACTTGCCACAATCCGTAGCCCAGTCACCTTCAGCGCCTAGAACGTACTTCTTTCCTAATTGGGCATTGGCAGCATCTAATACACTTGATGCTTCGCCAGTACCACCACCGCCACCATTTAAGCCTGCTGCAGAACGAATGATGTCACGAATGTTCTTATTATTCGATTCATATTGATTCTTAGCGTTGAGTTTATCAATTTCATATTGACTGCCGTCAATCTCCAAGGATTGAAGGGTTAGACTTCGAATCATATCGTTAAGACGTTCTACAGAGCTTGCTAATTTTTCGGCCGCCTGTTCTGCTTTCTTAGCCGCAGCTTCTTGGGCTTTCGCCGCTTTGCCGGCTTCCTCATTAGCCTTATTAATAGCTTCGTTGTTAGATAAGCCGTTCTTAGCGTTCTCGATTTCTTGATCTAGCTTGGCCTGTTCCTCTTCGGCTTTCTTCTTCGCCGCATCAGCCTCTTCCTTAGCTTTCATCGCGGCATCGATTTGAGCGCCTTCTTCTTTAGTTGCTAAACGATCATTCTTGATAAGTCCAAAGAACGCACTATCTTCTACCCAGTACCGTCCATCCTTGTTAGCCATGTAAGCAGCATTAGTACCTGGTGCATTTAGGTTCTTATGAGCTCTAAGTCCATTCACATCCACGCCCAGGTCAGTGCCTTTGGTGGCTTCCTTGTATCGATAGTCAAGTAATGCTTTACCAGCCAACGCAATAGCACTGGCCAAAGCTACCCAAGGACCTGCAGCCGCTAAAGTAGCAAGCCTCATGAACTTCAAGGCCGTCGTTACGGACTGAATCACAGTAACCGCAATACCAGCCTCGAAACTAAATTTCACTACCCCCGAGATAGCTTCCTTTTGTTCAGTGGCCATACTACTATAGGACTTTGTTAAGTCGATAGCCCATTGCGTATAGTCCATGATTACGGGCAATAACTCTTGGCCAATCATGATGGCCAAACGTTTACCAGTCTGTTCCATGTCCTTTAATTGACGATTGAACTGTGCCGATTTTTTGGCCGCTTCATCGTCAATGATAAGACCCATGGCACGGGCACGGTCCTCGACTTGCTTCATCGCCTCAGCGGACATGTTTAGCATGCCGTGAAGTTGGTACCCAGTCTTACCGAATAATTCCATTTCGACACGAGTTTTCTCGGCGCCATCCTTCATGCCTCTTAGGCGTTCTTGGATAATCTGGAATACTTCAAGAGTGTTCTTCCCTTGAATCTGATCAATACTAATCCCTAACCGACTGAACATATCGGTCGCAAGTTTCCCCTCTGCGGAGGCTGTTTGCATTTTATCTTGCGCGTTTGATACAGCCTTCGCAAACTTGGCAAACGCCGTAGTGCTTACGTCGGTAGCAACGCCCATATAGTTGGCCACGGAAATAAAAGTACTAGCCTGTTCCGCTGTGGCACCGGTCAAGGACTGCATTTTCTTAACAGATAAATTCCAGTCGAGTGCCTCCTTGGCAAGCTTTGAACCTAGACCGGTAATACCGGCACCGGCTCCAATGGTCAACATTTCAGTCTTTAATTTCGCTAACTCGGCAACTGTCCCCTTAGAGGCGGCTGCGATTTTCTCTAAACCGGCTTGCGTATTCTTATCGGTCAGTTGCACTACGATATCTACTACATTATTCGACATCCTTATTCATCGCCTCCATTTCTAACCCCTCTAATATCCACATGAGGTTGAACAACATCGGACCCAGATTGATATTGTTCATTTCCGCTACATTGCGAATAGCCGGATAATCGAATCCCGCTAATCCTCCTGTGTGATAGATGCGTTGACTGCGTGATAGGGTATACAGTTTCATAGCCAATTTCGTTCCAAATAATAGGTGTGGAGGATTGTATTCACACTCTAAGCAGTCGAAGGACTGCCGGGTGGCGGATTGTAACTCCCTACACCCTTGGCAATACTTCGGACGGTCAGAGGACATCCACCCCCACACCTCTTTTAGTTTTTTTCTGTGGCATCTTGTACCTGAAATGTAGCTGTGATTACTTTGCCGGCAAAGTCCATAGCTTCCTTGTCAGATACAGTATTAAGGTCCTCATCGCTAAGGCCATATACATCCATCAAGATGAACCGCATAATGTCACGGCTACGAATGATGCCTGCTAATTGATCATCGTCTTCGACTGGACAGTATACGAAGTCCAATCCTGCTTTAATCAATGATTCACGTTCAGACCATGTGAGGGCTCTTGCTTTTAATTCCTTACCTTGAATCTTCATAGTTACCTCCTAAATAAGTTGAATTAGTACGATGCTTGTGTATTCGTTAATTCGAATAGAACGGCAGACGCTGCAGCATCATCGCCGTAGTATGCCTTGAACGGCATTTCTATGTTAACGCCTTTAGGGCCGTCAATACCTGGGGAGTTACGTTCGTAGATCAATTCAGGTAATTTAATAACCAAGGAGTTAGCACCTTTCGTAAGGGTTAATTCAAGACTAGATTCTGTACCATTCACAGCCTTATTTAAAAGGTCCATATTTTGGAAGAACGCTTTTAATGTACCGGATACACCGACAATGCCTGTATCGATATAGGTACGGAAGCCCTTACCGCCAATGGCGTAAGAATCACCATCAAGGCCAAAGTCAATATTAAGGCTTAAAGACAATATGTTAGCTACTGTCACACCGCCTTCTTTGATTGTGGCTTCAAGGTTTTCAAACGGCGTAAATGCAATTTGCGTAGGGGCTGTATCGAATGGTACGGCCGCCATTGTTTCCTTACAGCCCATCACATCGATAGTGGCTGTTAACTCGGAGTCACCGCCGAAGTTAAGCGCCATTTTGTTCATACGAACACCGCTGAATTGTTGGTATGTGCTGATGTCTTTATACCCTTGCTCGAATGTAGCGGACGGCATATCCGGACCAATTTTAAACACATGCTTATGCACGGAGCCTGCGCCTGCTGTAGAAGTAGGTGCGCCAAACGCTAATTTCAACCAATAGCCGAAACCGATTACATCGACTGGAGGTGTAATACTACCGGATGCATCGATGTTACCTCGGCTAGGTGCCGCCGGATTACGCGTACCACGAATTACGTTAGAATCATTTAAGTTTTGACTTGCTTTTAAAGAGGAACTAATGATTGGCATAACCACGCCACCGGTGGACGGTGTAACGCCAAAGTCAGTTTCAAAAGCCATTGTTAATTTGGATTGTGCGCCTTGCGCACGTTTAGCTACTGCCATGTTATCCTCCTATTAATATTCAACTTGACCGCCGATTACGTGCGGTATTTCTATTGTGAATGTGGCCTTTCCTGGATACACAGGGCGCCACGATACATTATCCGTTTCATAGTCAATGTGAATAACCGGATAATTAGGGTTGACGGCCATAATACATTCAATGAGTAACTGGCCAAGTTCATCGGTTTCAAAGGCGCCTGTATAGGTAATGACACGGCCATTACGTTCCGCTTCCTTCCGGCACACACCCCATACGAGTTGGAGCGTATACGAATAGGACTCAGCAAGGCCTTCCGACTTATTATCCATAAGGACTATAACGCATGGACAGTCCTCCTCTAGGGGAGCTCCGGCGTCGTCATACCCTACGAATATGGACAGGTCCTTACCATACTTCGCCTTACAGAACTCATTGATATGATCATTGTCCTTGATTGCCTCAACCCATCGATTCGCAATAACTGCGAGTGGAATTGTCTGCATAGCTACCTCACTTTGTATACTCGATTACTGGAGCCCCATGAGGTGTTACCGAGTGCGTACTCACCGATTTTCTTTTCAAGGAACGGTACGAGTTTTGGCTGAAGTGCATTACGCATCGGCCCAAAGGTTTCACGAGGCTTAATAGTGAAAGTAGTTTTTCCCTTGGCCAACTGGAACCCATGCGCGAATAATTTCTTACGCATGTTTTCCGTTATTTCCTTGGTGTAACCCTTTTCAATCTGTTCCCCTAATTTCTTAGCAGAGTTAGATAACCACCCAACCTTGACCGATTCAGACTTTGCGTCATACTGATACCCTACGGCTCGGTACATCTTGCCAAGCGGAGTATATCCAACGGTACCGGCTTTTACGCCACTTGCGATAAGTTCATCACGAGACTTATGTGTCCATCCCTCTCGGTCTGCTTTACCGCCTTTCCGATAAGCTCTTCGAACTTTAGCGCCAAATGCTGCTTCGAGTTGTGCCCTCATCGCCGGTGGCATAAAACTAGCATATTTCTTACCGCCTGGTGCTCCGGACTTGATGCCTTCCTTGATAGCCTTGGACATCATGAACCCCATCGACTTCATCGCCTTACGCATCCAATCTGGTTTCGTTTTAGCAATAAATTCAAGGTACGGCGTAGCACCATCATTAATGGTGATAGGCTCATTACTCATGGTCTCACTGTCCTTACGTTGGCCACGATTTCTAGGCAATGCATCTTATCGTCACTATCGGAGATATGATCCACATACCACTTCTTGCCATGGATGTATATTTCATCCTTAGTCTTTGGTAGTGGTATATCTTTGGTTCGTATCCAAATCTTAGCCTTATCTGCTAATCCAGTTACAAATCCTGAACCCTTGCCATCGTACTCACCGATTTCCACGCTCGCCTTGATGGTCTTACCTTCATATGTGATTTTTTCACCAAATGCCCCCAGGAGGACGTTTTCATCGTATGTATACATATTTGTACCTAATAGGTTTATCGGCGGCATGTGGCACCCGTTATCCTCATAATAT
>SKDY01000899.1_pt1 | contig 21242 bp, 16 predicted proteins | sample 4826591 | NCBI WGS metagenome assembly SKDY01 (sample SAMN11008823, study PRJNA524170) | human gut metagenome | biome: Human fecal sample; material: Feces; isolation source: fecal sample from pouch patient p10, p22 | host: Homo sapiens | place: Israel: Tel-Aviv | collected 2016-06-15 | reverse complement strand
ATATTATTAGTGTTCATATTAATATTATGCGCAAAAAAGAGAATTCAAATTTATGAATTCTCTTTTTTTATCGGCTAGTATCAAAATTGTTTTGATACAGCCCCTTCTAATTTTATATATTTATAAAATACAACTAATTTTAACTATTAGTTATTTATTAACTTGTCGTTTTCGTTATTCCAGCTGTAAAGTTTACGGATTTCTTCTCCAACTTTTTCTGACTCATGTTCAGTAGCTAACTTTCTCATTGCCTTAAAGTGAGCTTGTCCGCCTGCTTCAGACATATCTAATAAGAAATCTTTTGCAAAAGTTCCATCTTGAATATCCTTTAGAACTTGTTTCATAGCTTTCTTACTTTCTTCAGTGATTATTTTTGGTCCAGTAATATAATCACCATATTCAGCAGTATTAGATATAGAATATCTCATACCAGCAAAACCTGATTGATAAATAAGATCTACTATTAATTTCATTTCATGGATACATTCAAAGTAAGCATTTCTTGCATCATATCCTGCTTCTACTAATGTTTCAAATCCAGCTTGCATTAATGCACAAACACCACCACAAAGAACTGCTTGTTCACCAAATAAATCTGTTTCTGTTTCTGTTCTAAATGTTGTTTCAAGAACACCAGCATTTGCCCCACCGATTGCTGATGCATACGCAAGAGCCATTTGTAAAGCCTTACCTGTAGCATCTTGATGTACTGCTACTAAGCATGGAACACCTTTTCCTTCTTGATATTCACTTCTTACTGTATGTCCTGGTCCCTTAGGAGCGATCATTGTTACATCAACATCCTTAGGTGCAACTATTTGATTGAAATGTATATTGAAACCATGAGCAAACATTAACATATTTCCAGCTTCTAAGTTTGGTTCAATATCTTTCTTATACATTGATGCTTGTAATTCATCGTTGATAAGAACCATGATTATGTCAGCTCTTTTTGCTGCTTCAGCTGCTGTAAATACTTCAAATCCTTGATCTTCAGCTCTAGCCCAAGATTTACTTCCTTCATATAAACCTATAATTACATTACAGCCTGACTCTTTTGCATTTAATGCATGTGCATGTCCTTGGCTTCCGTAACCAATAACAGCTATTGTTTTACCATCTAATAATGATAAATCACAGTCTTGTTGATAAAAAATTCTTGCGTCTTTCATGTTTATACAACCCCCAAAAAGATAAATTATTATTGTCTTAAATTTGCATTACTTACAGCTTCTATAATATGATATTGTAAGTTCTGTAACTTTAAAATCATTGCTTAAATTTCAATATAAGTATTAAATTAATAGTAATTTAATAACTTTATTTTTACTTTTTTAACGATTTTCTATCATTTCGTTATTATTTTTAGTATAACAATACTGGTTGTTTTTGTCAATGTATACTTAATTTAAAAAGATGATTAATATTTAAAATACTTCACATAATTAGTATATATTCTAAAATTCATTCTATTATGATACTTACTTTTTAGACAAATTTAACATTATTATTATTATTCACCGTATTTTTTTTCATATTATTAAATTTGATAAAAGTGATAGTTATATTTAAGGTTTTAATAATTAGTAGCTAGAATTATCAAATTCATTTTTATAAATTCCATTTTTTCCTGTTTTAAATGACAAAATAAAAATTCAAAAAAAAATACATACTTAGTAATAATAAAACTAAGTATGTATATAAAATTAAAATTAATAAACTTTAGCCTTTTCTTCTCCATCAAGAACTCTTATAGCACCTTGAGCTAAAGCTAACAATTCATCTTCTCCTGGATATACTGTTACTGGTGCAATCCATTCAACATTAGCTTTTAAATCTGGTACAAGTGTTGGAGAATATGCAATACCACCTGTTAAAACTATCTGATCAACTTTACCATTTAATGCAGCTGACATTTCTCCAATTGCTTTTGTTATTTGATATAAGAAAGCTTTATATATGTTTTCACATTCCTTATCTCCAGCTTCCATCTTATCAATAGTTCCTTTTACATCATTAGTATTTAAATATCCAACGAATCCACCTTTACCAACTATTTTGCTGTATACTTCTGATTCGCTATACTTACCACTAAAACACATTTTAATTAAATCTCCAGCTGGAACTGATCCAGCTCTTTCTGGAGAAAATGGACCATCTCCATCAAGTGCATTGTTTACATCAACAACTTTTCCATGATTGTGAGCTCCAACAGAAACTCCACCACCCATGTGTACAACAACAAGATTTAAATTTTCATATCCTTTTCCACTTTCTTTTCCATATCTCTTTGCAACTGCCTTTTGATTTAATGCATGGAACTTACTTTTTCTTGGAATATCTGGTGTACCAGATAATCTTGCAACATCTGCAAGTTCATCTGTAACAACTGGATCAACAATGAAAGATGGTACTCCTATTTCATCAGCTATTGATCTTGCAAGTATACCTCCTAAGTTAGAAGCATGAGGTCCTTGAACTCCTACCTTTAAATCTTCTACCATTGCATCATTTACAGCATAAGTACCACCTTCAACTGGTTTAAGCATTCCACCTCTACCAACAACAGCACTTAATGTTTTTATATCAAAGTTTTTTTCACTTAAAACTTTTAAAATCACATCTTTTCTAAATTGAAATTGATCAAAAATCGCATCAAACTGCTTTAATTCTTCATTTGTATGTCTTAATGTTTCTTCAAATAATTCTTTTTCATCTTCATATACACCTATTTTTGTTGATGTTGAACCTGGATTAATTATTAATAATTTGTAAGCCATTTTCTTTCCTCCATATTTTCATTAAAATCTATCTACACTGTGATTTAATATAAATTCCCAAGAATTATATCCTAAAGTTTACATTTAATATTCTACTATTTATTTTTTGCTGCAACTAATGCTGCTAATGCAATTGAATTAACTTTTGTTTCAAAAGTATCTGCTCTTGAAGTAAGAATTGCTGGTGCTGATGTTCCAACTAAAAGACATCCATTTTTTGCTGGTGCAAAATAAGTTAATGTTTTATACATTACATTTCCTGTTTCAATATTTGGCATCACTAAAATATCAGCTTGTCCTGCAACTTCACCTTTAACGCCTTTATGTTCAGCTGCTTCTAAAGATATTGCATTATCTAAAGCAAATGGTCCATCAACAACGCATCCCTTAAATTGTCCTCTATCGCTCATTTTTGCAAGTAATGCTGCATCAACAGTAGATGGCATATTAGGATTTACAACTTCAACTGGACATACAACCCCAACCTTTGGCATATCAAGGCCACAAGCATGTGCAACTGAAACAGCATTATTAATAATTGTAACTTTATCTTTTAATTCTGGATAAGTATTGAATGCAACGTCTGTTAAGAAGAACAATCTATCCCATCCTTCTATTTCAAATACAGATACATGTGACATTACTTTACCAGTTCTAAGACCAACTTCTTTATTTAATACACTTCTTAAAAATGTAGCTGTATCTATTAAACCTTTCATTAACATATCAGCATTTCCGCTTGATACAAGCTTAACTGCTTCCATAGTTGCTTTCTTTGGATCTTTAACATCCATTATTTCAAATTTAGTTAAATCCATATCTATTTTTTTTGCAATTTCATGAATCTTATCTTTATCTCCTACTAATACAGCATTAGCTATTCCCTTTTCATTAGCTTCTTTTACAGCTTCTAAAACAGGTTCGTCTTGAGCTACTGCAACAGCTACTTTTTTAGTTTCAATTTCTTGTAATCTTGAAAATAAATCATCAAAATTTTTACTCATTTCTTGCACCTCTTTATTTAAATTTAATTACTTAGCATTGTTAAAATTATATCAATCAAATTTATGTCAATAATTTCTTTATAATACTATTGTAACAAAAAATAACTTTAAATGCTAAATTTTCTGAAAATTTATTTTAATATTTCTGTAATTTTTATGTATTTTTTTATTAATAATCCAAATAAAAAGCCGCTATCTTTAAAAGATAACAGCTTTTATATTACACAAAAAAATTAATAATTAATTTTACACAAAACAGAGTGTAATTATTTTAACAATTTTTTCATACTATTTTTGTGGAGCCCTATACTTATTTATTATATGCTCTGCAACCTTTATTCCATCAACTGCTGCTGAAATTATTCCACCTGCAAATCCAGCACCTTCACCTGTAGGATATAGGCCTTCTACATTAATACTTTCTAGAGTTTCATTTCTGTGTATTCTTACTGGTGCAGAAGTTCTTGTTTCAATTCCTGTAAGTACCGAATCATCATCTCCATACCCTTTTATTTTTTTATCAAAATTCTGTATTCCTTCTTTAAGTGCTTCTATAACATAATCTGGAAGACAGTCTTTAAGTTCTTTAAATACATAACCTGCCGTATAACTTGGTTTTACTTTTCCAAGCTTAGTAGATACTCTATCATTCATGAAATCACCCACAAGTTGAACTGGTGCCTTATAGTCTCCTCCACCTAATTTAAAAGCTAAGCTTTCATAATACCTTTGGAATTCCATTCCTCTAAGTGGCGAGTCTCCCTCAAAATCTTCTGGAGATACAGTAACAACTAAGGCTGAGTTTGCATTTTCAAGATCTCTAGCGTGATAGCTCATTCCATTTGAAACCAATCTTTCATGTTCTGAAGATGCTGCAACAACAACCCCTCCTGGACACATACAGAATGAATAAACTCCCCTTTTTAAACGTTCGCTTTGATATGTAAGCCTATAATCTGCTGAATGTAACTTAGGATGATTATAGCTTTCTCCATACTGACTAAAATTAATTACTTCTTGTGGATGTTCAATTCTAACTCCAATAGCAAAAGCTTTTGCTTCCATTGAAACTCCCTTTTCATTTAACATTTCATATGTATCTCTTGAACTATGTCCTATAGCTAGAACAAGTGCCTGACAAGGCCTTTTTTCACCATTTACAACTATATATTTAAGTTTTCCATCTTCATACTCTATTTTTTCTACTTTAGAACTAAAATGTACTTCTCCTCCAAGACTCTTAATTTCTTCTCTTATATTTTTAACAACATCTTTTAAAAGATCGGTTCCAACATGAGCCTTACTTTCATATTTAATTTCATCTGGTGCTCCAGCTTTTATTAATTCATCAAGTACAAAAGTACATCTAAAATCTTTTATTCTTGTAGTTAATTTTCCGTCTGAAAAAGTTCCTGCTCCCCCTTCTCCAAACTGAACATTAGACTCAGTATCTAGCTTACCAGTTTTCCAAAACTTATCCACAGTTTCAGTTCTTTTATCTACATCTTCCCCACGTTCATACACAACTGGTTTATAACCTTCTCTTGCTAAAGTTAATGCAGCGAAAATTCCTGCCGGACCAAATCCTACAACTACAGGTCTTGATTCTAATTCTATATCTCCTTTAGTTATTGGTTCTCTTTCTTTTATTTCTTCAAATTTAACGTCCTTATCATGTATTTTTGAAAGAATTTTTTTTTCTTTATCACATATTACATCTAAACAATAATTAAATTTTATATCATGCTTTTTTCTTGCATCTATACTTTTTTTTATAATAATCAATTTATTTATATCATTTTTATCTATCTTTAACTTCTTACATACCTTTTTCTCTAAAATTTCTTCACTATCATCTAAATTTAAAGTTATATTATTTATTCTTATGGCCATTTACAATCACCGTTTTCCTTTCAACTTACTATAAAATGAGTTACATAATTATATCATAAATCACACTTATCATACATCTGTAAATAAGCCTTAAAATAACAATAGGTGGATATAAAATATATCCACCATTATTATAATTATTCAACTTTCTTTTTAACAACAACATCTACATTTTCAATTGTACTTACTGTTGCTGTTGTAGGACTATTAAATGATACTTCTGGCTTGTATGAATACGAACCCTCTTCTGTAGTACTCGATAAATCTACAGAAGCCTTTAATGACCCTTCTGTAATTTTATCTAATTCAGACTTAAGCCCAGATATTGTAACATTAACTTTCTCAGATGATGATTCTAAAAGTAGTCCATCTTTCAAATTATTATAATGAACTGCTATACTTAAATTTTTACTTATATTTTCTTCAGTTACATTCTCTACAGGCTTATTTTCCTTTGCTTGTAAAATTACATTGACTTTCACATATTCATTTCCACTAGCTACAGTTACACCTTCAGGAACTATTAATTTAACATTAAGCTCTCCTGTTTTTTCTAATTTAGATATATCAACAGCCTCAGTATCAATTGACTGAACTTTTGATAAAGCATCTCCAACTCCAGTAATATTTACATAATTAGAACTTAATTCATATCCTTTTAATTCTAGCCCAGCTTTGAGTTCTCCTGTAGTTTTTAAATTTATTGGAACACTTTTCCCCTTTGAAACTTCAACTGATAGTTTTGCAGTATCAATACTAGATGTAACACCTGTAACTTCTGCTCCATTTGAGTCCATTAATTTTATATCAAAACTCTTTTCAAAATTTCCTGATATTCCATTTTCCTCGCCAACTATTACAGCTGAGCTTATTCTACCAACATTACTGTTGGCGCCTTCAACAGTTACCGTATCAGGAGCTATTTTTTTACTCATTTCGTATATATTATCTTTATAATTTAATTTAACTTTTGATTGTATTGAAAAGTTTTTTGTAACTAATTCCTCTAGATTAACTTTTATGCCCAGAAAACCGTTATTTTTTATAATAATATTTTCAGGATAAGTTATTATTTGTACTGGTACTGTGTTTTCTCCTACTTTCAATGCATAAGTAGACATATCTGCTACAATCTTAAAATCTTCCGGCTTTACTTTAGCAATATCCGTTGATGGTCCTTCAAGTTTTAAATCAACAGTAAAGTTCTGATTACCAGAAACAGCAAATTTTGAATTTTTAAGACTGTCTAAATTAACCAGTTCAACAGGAATATTTCTTACTTCATATGTTCTCATAGGATTTTCAACATTTGATATATAAATCCATAATCCGAGCGAAAGTAATAGACTTATCAATTTAGGTATCAGCGTTTTATTTTTATGTTTGATTTTATCCATAACTTCACCTTCTCCCTAGCCGTCTTAACTCTCTGTTTACTTTTATATCTATTTTCAATTACTTTTACTAAAACAGTATTTAATCTCTCTCTTTCATATCCTCTAGTTATTTTTCCATTCATAGCTAAAGATATTATTCCTGTTTCTTCTGAAACAATTATTATTAAAGCATCTGATACTTCTGATAAACCAATTGCTGCTCTATGTCTTGTTCCAAGTTTTTTATTTATTGTATTATTATTTGTTAAAGGTAAAACACATCCTGACGCAAATATCCTATCATTTCTAATTATAGTTGCACCATCATGTAATGGAGTATTTACCACAAAGATATTTTCTAGAAGGTTTGAGGTTATATTCGCATCTATTAATGTACCTGAAGATACTAATTCATTTAAACCTGTACTCTGCTCTATTACTATAAGTGCTCCGGTTTTTGTTTCAGCAAGATTCTCTACTGCATGTGTAATCTCACTCATTATCTTATGTAAGATTTCTTCATCTTGAATTCCATGAATATCATCAAATGCAGATCTTCCCAAATGTTCAAGCGCTCTTCTAATTTCAGGTTGAAATATAATTACTACCGATAACACTCCGATAGTCAATGTTTTATTTAATATAAAATAAAGCATATCTAATTTTAATAAATAACTTATTGGTATTAGAACTATTAATAATATTAATCCCTTTAACAGTTGTTCTGCTCTTGTTTCTTTTATTAACATATATCCTTTATAAAATATGTATGATACCACTAGTATATCTAAAGCAGACCACAATGACATATGTGAAAAACCCTTTTGTATGGCACTTATTAATTCATTCATTTATCTCACCTCTCTTCTATTCTTCCAATAAAATTATACAACAAATCTCATTCCCTTACACACATACAAAAAACTATTTTATTACTTTTTAATTATTTTTATCCTAAAACTTTCTTAAATACGTTTGTAATATACAAAAATTAAATAGAATAAAATCATCTAAATTTAGTATTTCCTTTATTTTTATAAATTATATTTTTTCACCTAATCTTACGCGTTGTGCTATTTATCAAATTACAAATATTGTAATTTGATAAAAGCGCAAAATATCCTTGAATTGAAATTTACAATTTTTTAACCAAATACAAGTTGTTTTATCTGAGCTATCTTTCCATTTCCTAAAATATGATTTATTATAAATGAAATATTATGAGCTAATATTTTTAAAGTAATTCTAAGCATTAAGCCCCATTTAGACTTTGCTAAGACTTTATTTATATTAAATTGTTCAGATAATTGTGAAAAGCTGGTTTCTACTCTTCGCCTTGTCTTTGACAAGACGTTGCGGAGCCGCTTTTCTAAAGGATGTTTACTATTTTTTCTTTTCAAGGATATTAATAAAATATCTTTTTCAATTTCAAGTTGATTCTTCAAAGTATTATCAATATAACCTTTATCAGCAATTATTTTTATTGATTGCTTATTTTCTGTTAATTCAAAAACAGCGGTTCTATCATCAATTCCAGCAGGAGTTAAGAAAAAGTCAGAAACAAAACCATCAACAGTAACTAATGCATGAAGTTTCAACCCAAAATATATCTCTTTTTTTGAAGCACAATATCCATATGAAGCAATATCTTTGAAGGACTTACTAAAGTAAGCTCTTGCAAATTTACAAACTGGTACTGGCATACTGTCAATAATCCTAATGTTATCATTTGCAAACATAGGTAATTTAGAAAAATATTTTTGTATTTCTTTAATAGTCAAATATAAATTACGTTTTGTTCTGTTAAATCTTGTCCTATCACAAATATTAGGAAATAGATCTTTGAAATTCTTTTTCACAAAGTAGAACCATGCTTTTTCAGAATCAACCGTAATGGCTTCGCCGACGATACTTATTGATATTATTTCAGAATCTGAAAGTTTACTATCAGAAATATTCCTTCTATTTTTTATTTCGCAAGGAATAATTTCATTGTAAACATCATCAATTAAAACAAAAACAACTGTAAAAAAGTCTTTTAAATTATCAATTTTTTCAGTATTATAATAAGTGAACTCTAACATTTCAATCATCTCCTTATTATGTTTTTGTTTGGTTAATTATATTTTAATGGAGATGATTGATTATTGTTAGAGTTTTTTTAAAAATTTTAACTAGCACAACGCGTTAATCTTTTATTTCTGTATTTATTCATTAGTTTATAAAATATGACCATGTATATAATTACTTTCTTTGGTAATAATATTATTTGTCGCATATACCAAAGGAGGTTTTTTATGAAAAAGACATGTAGTATTTTTGTTATTGCTTTAATACTATACCTTTCCGTTATTAACATAAGACCAGTTTATGCTGGCACTTTAGGTGAGACCTATAATGAAAATTCAAATAATAAAATAGTCCAAAACAGTTCGACTGAGAATATACAATATATATCACTAAATACTCAAGAAACAGATGAAGTTTTAGAAGTTTTTAAACATAATAATCAACAATTATATATAACGGGAGAAGATATAGACTTAATGGCAAAGCTGGTTTCAGCTGAAAGCATAGGTGAACCATATGAAGGAAAAGTTGCAGTTGCATCAGTAGTTTTAAATCGTACTCTTGATCCAAGTTTTCCAAACACAATACAAGGAGTTATATTTCAAAAAAATGCCTTCTCATGTGTTAAAAATGGTCAGATAAATGCTAAAACAAATCAAGATTGCTATAACGCTGTATATGATGCTATAAAGGGTTATGATCCTACTAATCAAGCATTGTTTTTTTATAATCCAAGTACAGCAACTTGTAATTGGATGAAGCAAACACCTAAATTTAATCAGACTACAATAGGTCATCATACATTCTTCAAAATTAAAACTTAGTTTAACTTACTAAGGAGCTTATCACTTGCATGATAGCTCCTTTTATTTTTAATAATATTTACTGTTCGAATGTCCCTTTTACAACTGCTTTTCCTTTTTCAACTACCCTTTTGCCATTTGCAAAAACAATATCTATATCTAAATTGTCTTCATCAACAATTACAAGATCTGCATCTTTTCCTTCTTCAATTCTACCTTTATTATTCAATTTTAATAATTTTGCTACATTAGATGTTATAACAGAAATAGCCTTATCTATCGGAACATTAAATTCTTTTATAGCAAATTTAACTTCCCTATATAATGATGAAACTGAACATATTCCAAGACCTGCAAGATTACCATTCTTATCAAATCTAGGCATGCTTCCATTTCCATCAGACGAAAAAGTCATGTGTTCAATTTCCATTCCCTTCTCTAAAAATACACCTAATCCTTCTCCTGCTCTTAATTCACCATTTTCCATATGTTCTAAATCACAACTTGTTGTTAAATCAATATATCCACCTTTTTTAACATACTCAAGCCCCATTTCAAACAAATCACTATTTCTATTTATATGTGTTGGAAGGAGCTGTTCTGCTGGTATCTCTGTCTGTTCAATAAGATCAAAAAGATATTTTAGTCTTCTCATACCCTCGCCTAAATGAACATTTACTATTCCTGCTTTATTAGATAATAATCCACCAACTCTACTTTGGGCTACTAAATTTACGAAACCATCAAAACTGGGCTGAGAACTTCTATGATCTGATAACGCTATTTCCCCAACACCTATTATTTCATCTATTAGCATAAGATCACTTTTTATTGATTCAGTTGCTGTTTTAACTGGTACTTCATATGATCCAGTATAAGCATATGCACTTATGCCTTCTTCTTTTAAAGACTTAACTTTTGCAATTAATGAGTTCATATCTCTACATACACCATCTGTACCAATACATCCTACAACTGAAGTTATCCCACTTTCAATCAAACTTGATAGCTGTATCTCAGGTGTTCTAGTATGATATCCCCCTTCACCTCCGCCACCTATTATATGTACATGTGAATCAATAAATCCTGGGAACATTAATTTTTTATTTCCATCAATAATATTAATCTTTAATAAATCATCTTTTAGTTCTATATTGTCATATATTCCTTCAATTTTACCTCCTGCTAATAATACGTCTTTAATACCAATATCATTTGGAGAATATACCCTACACCCCTTAATTAAAGATATCATAACTTTTTCACACTCCTCATCAAAAGTTTAATTATATATTTAGCTTATCCTATGATTAAAGTTAATATAACAAAATCTCAAGATAAAATAACTATTAATCTCGAGATTTTATTATGTCTTCTATTTAATTTTATTTACTTTACTATATCTCTAATATAATCATTTATGTATAGCGAATTTGGATAATTATTTACAAGCTCTCTTGCATATTCTTTTCCCATATCCTTATTTGTTGTATTTGTTAGAAGCGCTAATTCATACAACACGCCTTCTATATATGCACCTTTTGGATATAAACTATAATATTCTTTATAAAGTTTTAATGCTTCAGAATTATCTCCAAGTTGAGATGCAGTACTTCCTTTATAAAATACAATATGCTCTTTCAAGTCACTTTTATCACAATATTTATAAGCTTTTTCTAATTCAATCTTAGCAGAATTATAATTTCCATTATTAAAATACCATACTCCATATTCATAAAACTTTGAAACTCCATTTGTTTTTAATAACTCAATTGCATTATTATAAAGTTCTAAATCCTGACCTGAAAGTGTTTCTTTATTAACCATATTTATTTCATCATATAGTTTATCTACATCTTTATTTTTCAATAATAACGCTACATTTTCATTATTGAATATTGTTTCTTTTTTATCAGCTTGTTCATTTTCTAAGTTCTGATTTTCTTTATCTGAATATGAATCATTTGTATCCTTATTGCTATTAGAATCTAATAATTCATCCTTTTTTATATCTTCTTCAGTATTCGAAGATGAATCTTTTGAACTTGAATTATTTAAACTTGTTTTTGTATATATAGAATATCCACCTACACAAATAGCTCCAATAATAAATAAAACAGTAATAACTGATAAAACTTTTTTAGAAACTCTATTCTCGTTCGAATATAAACCTAAATTTATCAAATCCTTTTTTAATGCATTAGCTGTCACCGCTTCATTATCTATATGTAAAGCCTTGTCTATAAATTCTTTCGCCCTGTAATTGTCTCCTTTTCTCATATAACACATTGCAATTCCTGTGTTAACTTTTATGGAATTAAATTCACTTTCCATACATTCTCTAAACAACATCATTGCTTTATCAATATTCATATTTTTTAAATTATATTCAGCATCTTTGTATTTTTCTATTCTCTCATCATCACTTTTACAGTCTTCTATATACTTTTTAGCTACGCTATCAGTATTAATATCACAATTAAGCTTCCAGACAATCTTTGCTTCTTTTAATAGACCCTTCTGATATAACATAAGTCCCTTCAAATTTAAAACTTCTGAACAACTTAAATCATTAGCTAATATATTTTCACATATTTCTAAAGCTCGATTCATTTGACCATTATTGTAAAAGTTCATAGCTTTATTGTACTGTTTTATGTAATCATTCTTCATAAATATCCCCTTACCATTATAAAAATAACATGATTTTATTATATCTCATTTTTAGTGAGTAAGTAATAATTAAAATTAATCTAACCCCTTCCAGTATTAAACTAACACATGTTAGTAATATATATTTTTACTTCAATATCTTATAAACTAACATCTATTAGTTTTACATTTCTATAAATACCTATAATTATAAATAAAAATAGCCATCCTTTTTGGATAGCCATTTTTATTAGTTAGCAAATTATCATTTAATTATGTTTACCAACTTTATATAATTCTAAATACTATTCTTGATCTAACATGATCTTCTTAGCATTTAATATTGATGTAGCACTCATTGAGAATTCATCTAAGCCATATTCAACTAATGTTGGAATAGCAGCTTCATCTCCTGCCATTTCTCCACACATTCCAACCCATTTACCATGCTTATGAGCTCCATCTATAGTCATCTTTATTAATCTTAATACAGCTGGGTGCATTGGATTATAAAGGTATGATACTTTTTCACTCATTCTATCAGCTGCTAATGTATATTGAATTAAATCATTTGTTCCTATTGAGAAGAAGTCAACATGTTTAGCTAATTCATCAGCATAAACTGCTGCTGCTGGAATTTCAACCATGATACCCCATTGAATAGCTTCTGAGTATTCTTTACCTTCTGCCTTTAATTCTGCTTTACATTCATCAACAACTTCTTTTGCTTGTAAGAATTCTTCAAGACCTGAAATCATTGGGAACATTACGCAAAGATTTCCGTATATAGAAGCTCTTAATAATGCTCTTAATTGAACCTTGAATATTTCTTTTCTGTCTAAGCAAAGTCTGATTGCTCTGTAACCTAAGAATGGATTCATTTCTTCTGGTAATGGTAAATATGGAAGAGTCTTATCTCCACCGATATCTAAAGTTCTTATTACAACTTGTTTACCATTCATTTTTTCAAGAACGTATTTGTAACTTTCAAATTGTTCTTCTTCTGTTGGAGCACTTTCTCTATCCATGTATAAGAATTCAGTTCTGAATAATCCTACACCATCTCCACCATTTGCTATAACACCATTAACATCTTCTGGCTTACCGATGTTTCCGCAAACTTCTATTCTTCTACCTGATTTAGTAGTAGTTTTAACATCTATTAATTTCTTTAATTCTTCTTGTTCAGCTTGGAATTTTTCCTTCTTAGCTACATATTCAGCTAGTACTTCTTCTGAAGGATTTATAATAACATCCCCAGTAATACCATCAACTATAACTTTATCTCCACTTTTAACAGAAGTAGTTATGTCTCCTAATCCAAGTACAGCTGGTATTTCTAATGTTCTAGCCATGATAGCTGCATGAGAAGTTCTTCCACCTATATTAGTTATAAATCCTACAACTTTGCTTCTATCTAATCCTGCTGTATCAGATGGTGTTAAGTCATGAGCAACTACAATTGTATTATTTTCAGTAATTGCAAAATCATCTCCGCCTTTTCCTGCAAAGTTTGATAATATTCTCTTTGATACGTCTTTGATATCTGCTGCTCTTTCTCTCATATATTCATTATCCATAGATTCGAATATAGCAACAAATGTATTTGTAACACTTTCAATAGCCTTTAAACCATTTATACTGTTCATTTCTATTTCATTCATCATTGCACCAGTAAATTCTGGGTCATCTAATAATGTTATGTGAGCTTCGAATACTTCTGCCTTTTCTGCTCCCATTTCTTCTGCAGCCTTAGCTTTGATTGCTTCTAGCTGAGATCTAGAATTATCTAATGCTTTTTGCATTTTTTCTTTTTCTGCAGCTACGTCTGTAATTTTAGCATCTGTTATAACGATTTCTTCATGTTCTTGTAAGAATACTGTACCTATTGCATATCCTTTAGAAGCAGCAATACCTTTTTTCATAATATGGGATTCCTCCTTGATAGTTAATTTTATTATAAAGTTTTTGTTTTTTTCCTCATCATATTTGTGAGTTTTTATTTGAGTTTAAACCATTACCATTATACCATAATTTTATGAGAATTTAACTTGATTTGTAGTTTTTTATATAAATTCTTCGTAAAAATCCCCAAAAAATTTTGGATATATTAACATTATATCACTTTCCCATTATTTTACATTGGTTTTTTATAGATCATCTACTAATGTTGCAGCTTTTGCATAAGCTGTTGAACGAGCCTCAAAAAAATCTGTTTTAACAGAATTTGCATTAGATTGTCTATCAACCCACGGTGCTGGATTTACATCATGTCCTTCAAATAAAGGTTCAAGATTTATTTCCTTTAACCTCTTATTTCCTAGATATTTTATATATTCCTCAATTAATTTTTTATTAATTCCTTGAATCTTATCACCGATAACATAATGTCCCCAAAGAATTTCCTGTTCAACTCCTGTTTTCATCATCTCTCTAAGTTCATTTTTTATTTTCTCAGTGAATAATTCTGCATTTTCATTTTGAAGTTCCTTTATAATATTTCTAAAAAGCCATAAATGGGTATTTTCATCTCTATTTATATATCTTATTTCTTGAGCTGATCCAGGCATTTTTCCATTTCTCTCTAAGTTGTAAAAGAACATAAATCCTGAATAAAAATAAATTCCTTCTAAAATATAATTTGCCATAAGTGTCTTTAATAGAGTCTCTTCTGTAGGGTTATCTATAAATTCATTATATAAGTCTCCTATAAATTTATTTCTGTTTAGCAATATCTCATCATCTTTCCATTGATACAATATTTCATTTCTTTTTTCAGGAGAACAGATACTATCTAGCATATAACTATAACTTTGTGAGTGCACAGCCTCTTGAAAACTCTGTATTGTCAAGCACAAATTAACTTCACTTGCTGTTATATAGTTATTTATATTGCTTAAATTTGCTGTTTGTATTGAATCTAAAAAGATCAAAAAAGATAATATTTTATCATATGCAATTCTTTCTTCATCTAATAAGTTTTGATAATCCTTTAAATCTTGAGATAAGTTTACTTCCTCAGGAATCCAAAAGTTATTCATCCCCTGTCTATACCAGTCTGAAACCCATGTATACTTCATATTATTAAAATCATTTAAATTGGTTGTATTACCATTTATAAGTCTCTTCTTAGTGATTTCCCTATCTCCAAATTCATTAAAAAGAGGTTTCTTGTTTATACTCATTATTAATACTCCTATTCATTGATGTATTTTATTCATGTATTGAAAAATGAAGTTTCTAATTTCAATATTCTTGTTATTTTTTATATTATTATTATTTCCCAAGAAATTTTTTTGTATTTTAAATGAATATCATGTCAAATTAAGAAAGGCTAAGCCTTTCTTAAAAAGCATATAAACTCCAATGAAACTTTCATAAATATTTCATACAAAACTGTTAACTAAATTAAGCTGAGCAGCTTTCACATTCAGTAACTTCTAGTGATTTAGACCTAACATAGTAAATTGATTTTACTCCACATTTACATGCTTCAATATATAAATTCATTATCTGTCTCATTGTATAATTATTGGTTATATATAAATTAAAAGATTGACCTTGATCTATGTGTCTTTGACGTATTCCATTCATTTGAACAGACCACCCTTGATCTATATTATATGCTGGATTATAGTACCAATAATTATCATCATTAAGATCTGGAGCTGTTTTAGGAATTATACTTCCCTTTTTTTCTTCTAAATAAAATCTTGCCATTACAGGATCTATTCCTTCTGATGTTCCTGCTATGGTTGCAGTCGAACCGTTTGGTGCTACTGCTAAGAGATATCCATTTCTCATTCCATTTTCTTTTATCTCTTTTCTTAATGCACACCATTTTTCATCTTTATATCCTCTTAATTCAAAATAATCTCCATTATCCCAATCAGATTCTTTGAATAAATTATACGCACCCTTTTCTTTTGCAATTTTCATACTTGCTTTTATTGCATAATAATTAATTCTTTCATATACTTCATCTGCAAAGTCTTTATGTTTTTCTTCTGTCCAATGGATTCTATTATTCGCTAGCATGTGATGATATCCACTGGTTCCAAGACCTATTGCTCTATATTTCTTATTTGTAACTTCTGCAAAAGGAACAGAATAATAATTCAAGTCAATTACATTATCCATAGCTCTTATTTGAGTTTCAACAACATACTCTACTTCTTCTTCACTACATACATCTATATTTCCTAATACTACTGATGAAAGATTACAAACAACAAAATCTCCTGGAATTATATTCTGAGTTACTATATATGAACCATCTTCATTAATTATTTCTGATTTATTTATTTCCATAGGGCTCATATTCTGCATTATCTCTGTACATAAATTGGACGAATAAATAATTCCATTATGTTTATTAGGATTCATTTTATTAACAGTATCTCTATAAAAAGCAAATGGAGCACCAGTTTCAGCTGCACTTTTAATTATAAGCCTAACTATGTCTTTTACAGACATTACTCTTTTTTCTATTTTTTCATCATTTACACATTCATAATACTTTTCTTCCCACTCATCTCCATAAAAATCTTCAAGTGAATAACCCTTTATTTCTTTAATCTCATGAGGACACATCATATACCAATCTGAGTCTATATTATTTTCTGCCAACTTCCAAAATAAATCCGGATAACACAAACCAGGGAAAACATCATGTGCTTTTTTTCTGTCATCTCCATTATTTGTTCTTATCTGTAAAAACTCTGGAATATCTTTATGCCATGCGTCTAGCCATATAGCTACTGATCCATTTCTAACTCCTAGCTGATCTACAGCCACTGCCGTATCATTAAATAATTTTACCCATGGAATTATTCCACCTGAAGCACCTTTAAATCCTCTTATTGAAGAACCTAGTGCTCTTACTTTTCCCATATATATTCCCATTCCGCCACCAAATTTAGATACTTGAGCAAAATTATCAAGTGACTTATAAATACCTTCTAGACTATCTTCTACAGTATCAATAAAGCACGAGCTTAACTGATAAAATGGTTTTCTTGCATTAGACATAGTAGGTGTCGCCATTGTTGCTTTTAATGAACTTAATACGTCATAAAATCTCTTTGCCCAGTACACTCTTTTAGACTTGTCTTCCGGAATTGCAAGATGCATAGCTATGCCCATAAACATCTGCTGAGGCAATTCAACAGGATTTCTATTATAATCTTGAACCAAATATCTCTTAGATAGAAGATTTATTCCGCTATAATTAAAAAGAAAATCTCGTTCTGGTTTTATTGTCTTTTCCAATTCAAGTATATCTTCCTTTGTGTAATTATCTAATATATATTTTCCGTAAAGACCTCTATCTGTTAGCTGAGATATAAAATCATAATAGTTCTTATATAAATCTTCACTGCTATTTAATCCTCTGTTTTCCCTTACTTCATCATAAAGCTCATATGTATATATTTTAGATGCTGCAAATTGCCAATTTGGCTCCATATCTGTAGTTAATTCTAAAGCAACCTGAATAAGTGATTTTCTTATGTGTTTTTCACTCATTCCATCTCTTATTATTAAATTTAATGCCTCTAATAGTTTATTTTCTGAATAAACTCCTTCTTCATCTTTTATACTAGAAACAGCATCTATACATAATTCATTTAAAGCTGACATATTATCTTCCCTCCACTATATCTTGTGTCTATATATAAATATATTAATATCCTCATACAACATATCGTATATTATAGTAGTTAATATATTAATTGTAAAACTTCAAATTTATAAATTATCTATACAAAAAAGTAGTTAATCTTTTATTTTCTACAGATTAACTACCTAATTGATAAAATTTATTTATTAATATTTTTTATTCTTCCAATGGAAGCTTTACATAAATTTTAAACATATCGCCTTCTCTTCGTATTTTTATAATACCTCCGTGAAGCTCAACTATACTTTTAGTTATTGCAAGACCTAATCCAGAGCCTTCTATTTTAGAATTTCTAGATTTATCTCCCCTTGCAAATCTTTCAAACATCTCCTCTTCACTAAAGTCCATCTCATAATTTGCTATATTTTTCATAGATATAGTAACGTAGCCTTCATTTTTTTCTATCTCTATATACACTCTTGTGTTTTCAAGGGAGTATTTAAGAGAATTTATTATAAGATTTTCTATAGCCCTTGATATCATTTTTCCATCAAGAGCCATATATATAGCATCTTCCTCACATGTGACTTTAAAATTTATATTTTTTTCTTCATAAAGACTGCTATATTCACCTACACCTTGATGAACAAGAGATAAAATATCTATAAGCTCTTTATTAAGTTTAAGCTTACCACTATTTATCTTTGACATTTCAAATAAATCTTCAATTAACGCCTTTAATTTAAGCGATTTTTTTTCTAAAATTTCAATATAATCTGAACGTTCCTCTTCCGTTATATCCTTACTTTTTATAATATTTACATAATTAATTATTGATGTTAACGGTGTTTTTAAATCATGGGATACATTTGAAATTAACTCAGTCTTTAATTTCTCACTTCGTACTCCTTCTTCTAGTATCTCCTTATATCCAGCTTTTATTAAATTTATATTATGTGCAAGTTCTCTAATGGCTGGTGAACCATCAAGTATTATGTCATCCTGAAGATTTCCTTCATTTACTTTTCTAAGTGCTTCATTAACTACACTTATATCTAAAGTTTTTTTTGCTCCATAGATCATTGTTAAAAATAGTATCATGATCATAAAAATACTGCCTTTAAATGGATATGTCTGAAAGAATCTAACAAATATATTATTTTCATATCCACCAGTTGCCAGAAAATATAAGTACGTCACAAGAGTTATTACTCCAAGTATTATTGAAACTAATAATGTAGTTCTCGTTTCTTTATATTTAAAACCCTTTTTTAAAACAAAAATAACATTATTGATTATATTAGATTTAATTTTAGGTGATCTGGGATTTCTTTTTATAACCAACATAATCTTTGTTATAAATATTGTATTTATAATTATTAGTGTAATAAGTTCCTGTGTATTTTCCTGTATCTCTTGTACTGCTAACTGGTGCTGAGTTCTATTTACCTGTGCATAATCTCCTAATATTGAAAATAGCATTAGTGTTATTATTGAAATAATCAGAATATCTATAAAATAAATGCTGCTTATATATGAATTAATCTTCCTTTTCAATCTTGTAGCCAATCCCCCACACCACCTTAATATATTCAGGCTCCTTCGTATTTATTTCTATCTTTTCTCGTATTCTTCTAATATGAACTGTTACTGTATTTTCGCTTTTATAAAAAATTTCTTCCCATACTTTTTCATATATTTCTTTTATTGAAAATACTTTTCCTAAATTGGATGCAAGAAGATGGAGTATTTTATACTCTGTTGCAGTCGCCTTAATTTCTTCTCCTCTTACTGTTATTTTTTTAGCTATTGTATCAATAACCAAATCTTTAACCTTTATTATGTCTTTTCCTTCCTCTACATTCAAAGGCTTTTCATATCTTCTAAGCTGAGACTTAACTCTAGCAACTAATTCTAAATGATTAAATGGTTTAGTTATATAATCATCAGCCCCTACATTTAATCCTAAAATCTTGTCTGAATCTTCACCTTTTGCAGAAAGCATTATTATAGGAAGATTCTCAGTTTCCCTTATTTTTAGGCATGTTCTTATTCCATCAAGTTTAGGCATCATTACATCTAATATTATTAAATGAACCTTCTCTTCTTCTAATATATCTAGGGCTTTGAGTCCATCCTCAGCTTTTAATACATTTAAATTTTCACCTCTTAAATATATTTCTATTGCATCTCTTATTTCTTTTTCATCATCTACTACCAACACATTAAACATTACTTTACCTCCTGCTCCCTATGTTATATTAAAATATAACTATTATAATCTCATGTCATTTTTTATTCTTCAATAAGATTTTTAAATTCCAGTGAATTTCTTACTGGATCAAAATCCGATTCATTTTTTGCTTCTTCTTTTACTGCACTATCCATATTAATAGCTTTAGTCAAATACTCTACAGTCCTATTAACATCTCCTCTTCTTCCGTATATAGATGCAATTCCATAATAGGTCCATACATATTCTTCAACTTCAAGAGCCTTATTATACCATTTAAGTGATTCATCAAACTGATTGTATAACTCATATGTAAGTGCTTTATTAAATCGCCCATATCCATAATCAGAATTGATATCCAATGATTTATTTATATCTGACATTCCTCCGTCAAAATCACCATCATAGGCCTTTGCTATGCCTCTTATATTATATCCCATATAACCATTAGGAAATTCTTCTACTAACTCATCTGCTTTATTTATAGCCATTGCATAATCTCCTGAAAAAAAGGTTGTATATGCATTATTATATAACTCTCTTTCTCTTTCTGATATATCCTGAACTTCATTATTCTTAATATTTTCATTTTGAGATTCAGTTATAAAATCATTATTCTTTTCAGATTCTCCTATTAATTGTTCATTACTGATATTGTTAATATCTTTATTAGTATTTTTATTTTTTGTATTATTAATAAATTCATAAATCAATATTCCAACTGAAATTAATATTAAAATAAATAAAATAATTCTTTTATTTTTTGCTTTTCCTGGCAATGATATTCTATTCATACTCATTCTCCTTATAT
>SKDY01000898.1_pt1 | contig 21262 bp, 20 predicted proteins | sample 4826591 | NCBI WGS metagenome assembly SKDY01 (sample SAMN11008823, study PRJNA524170) | human gut metagenome | biome: Human fecal sample; material: Feces; isolation source: fecal sample from pouch patient p10, p22 | host: Homo sapiens | place: Israel: Tel-Aviv | collected 2016-06-15 | reverse complement strand
CTTCATAGTTACGAGCAAAAATCCATTCCAGATCAGCTTCGCTGATGGGATTTTTGCTTTCTAGCCTATGTGTTCTTACGGTCAGCGCAGCATGTGCGCAGACCTACTGAATAGTTACCATTTTTCTTATTTTTTTGCTCCGGCATTTCTGCCGTTCTATCCTATATACAGATGGGGATTGGGAAATGTTGCAAAGAAAATGAAATTTTTAATCACAAAAGCCAGGGCTGCGCTGCCAACGATCACGCAACTCTGGCTTTCTATCACACCAGTGACTCACTTTCCACCACAACTTTACAGGTTTTCTTCCAGCAGGCAATCCCATACTTCAAAATCTTCCGTATGCCTGCATTTCTCATGCCCTCTTCATAATGCAGCGCCCGCATCTGCGTTAAGGCCTTCTGGCACTCTGCCTCCAGATCACCGTTCTGCGCATATTTTACTTCAATCACAATGCCAGTCTCCGCATCATCGATCAAAATCTGAATATCGCTGAACCCATCCCCAGCTTCCCGGTTAGACATAACCGTCCAGCCTTCTTTAAATCCCAGCAGCCCGATCAGCATCCCATGATAAAAATTCTCCTTCGTTGCTTTTCGAACAAAAGTATCCCGGATACTGACCGTTTTTCTCATATACCCGGTAAAACACCGTTCCACTTCTTCCGCATTTCCCTGTTCTAAGGCATCACAAAATCGTCCCAAAGTCTCACCGTCCTGCTCCGCCTGTTCCTGGAACATTTTCATGATCTGTTCCGTGAAAATATTCCGTATTTCCCGGTTGGGAATCACAAGATTATACAGGTTTCCGTCAGCCCGGCCCCGCTGGGTCAGGTATCCAGTCATAAATAACACGCTCCAGACATTTCCCATGTCCACGTAAAGGTCATGATATGTCATTTCCTCGTGGATTTCCTTCTGAACGATCTCACCGCCGATCAGACGCTCCATCTCGGTCCTGGTGACCCCATCTCCCAACGCTTCTATAAAATGTCTGACAACCTCGTTTCCGCTGGTATTCAGCCAATAATTCTGTGGCTGTAGAGCCGGGTCTGTCCGCCGTTTATTTACATAACAGATCACATCCCATGGGCAGTATACATCCACATTGCCAAACCGGTAACCATCGTACCATTCCCGTACATCCTCATAACTGCTGCCTAGCTGATATTCCTCCAGCATCTCCTTTACTTCCGCATCCGTAAACCCAAAATACTCATCGAAATCCACATCCGTGATCGTAAAGGTATTGAAATTATTCACACCGGTGAATATGCTCTCCTTCGCCACTCTCAGGCAGCCTGTTAACACGGCAAAATACAGATGATGATTGGTTTTCAGGGCACTCCCAAAAATCCCGCGGATCAGGCGTACCATCTCGTCATAATATCCCAGTTCGTTGGCTTTTGCCAATGGAACATCATACTCATCAATCAGCACGATCACCTGCTTTTCATAATGCTTCCGCAGAAGCTCCGTCAGCTCCCGCAGACTGCAGAACAGAGTTTCGTCATCCATTTCTTTCTGCAAAAGCTGTCCAAAAAGCATCTTATCCGTGTCTGTCAGCCTGTTGCTTTCTGTTAAAAACTGAAACCTTCTGGCCTCCTCATTGACCACCTTCACCATCAGATTTCTGGCCGTCTCATAATCTGCGGCATCAATCCCCTTCAGGCTTATGGAGATCACCGGGAACTTTCCCATATAGGTTTCGCACAACGTGCTTTCCTCTGCGATCCGCAGCCCGTCAAACAGGCTTTTATCACAACCAATCTCAAAAAAACACTGAAACATGCTCATATTCAACGTTTTTCCAAATCTTCTCGGTCTCGTAAACAGGTTCACTTCACCCCAGTTTTCCAGCAGTTCTTTGATCAGATCTGTTTTATCTACATAGTAAAATCCATCCCTGCGGATCTTTTCAAAATTTTCGATCCCTACGGGCAATCTTTTCTTCAACATGGCTGTCATCCGTTGTTTCGCTCCCCTCTTGTCCAGTCTGCTATTTTTATTATAGCCCATATCACGCGACTGTGACAAGAGGGTTCAAGTCGAACATCCGGAATCGCCCTACACCACCTGCTTCAAACAGGATTTCAGATCATCCTCCGCATTACTGATCGGCTTCAGGTCAAAGGTATCTACCAGATACTGCAGCACATTGGGACTTAAAAACGCCGGAAGAGTCGGCCCCAGATAGATCCCACGGATTCCAAGGCTTAACAGCGCCAGCAGATCTGCCACCGCCTTCTGCTCATACCAGGAAATGATCAGCGACAACGGCAGCGCATTGACATCGGTTTCAAAGGCATCCGCCAGCGCCGTGGCGATCTGTATAGCGGAATACACATCGTTACACTGTCCCACATCCAAGAGTCTTGGAAGCCCGGCTACCTCTCCGAAATCCAGCTTATTAAAGCGGTATTTACCGCATGCCAGCGTCAGGATCACGCAGTCCTCCGGCACCATCCTGGAAAATTCGGTGAAATAGTTTCTTCCTGGTCTGGCACCGTCGCAGCCGCCGATCAGGAAGAAATGGCGCACTTTTCCGCTCTTTACTGCATCCGTAATAGCATCCAGATATTTAAACGCCTCTGCGTGACCAAATCCCGTAAGAATCTCTTTGGGCTCCTGATCCTCCGGATAACCACCCAGCTCCAGGGCTTTCTCAATCACCGGGCCAAAATCCTTCCAGCCATTTTCATCCTTCGGAATAAAGGTCACGCCTTCCCAGCCCACCACATTGGTGCTGAAGATCCGGTCCTTATAAGAATCCCTTGGCCGCATGAGGCAGTTGGTGGTCATCAGAATCGCTCCCGGCAGATGATCAAATTCCTTCTGCTGGTCCTGCCACGCCCCGCCGAAATTGCCCACCAGATGTGGGTATTTTTTCAGGCCGTCATAGCCGTGGGACGGAAGCATTTCCCCATGGGTGTAGATGGAGATTCCCATGCCCTTCGTCTGCTCTAAAAGCATCTCCAGATCTTTCAGATCGTGTCCGGACACCACAATAAACGGGCCTTTTTTCATCCGCACATTTACTTTATGAAGGGACGGATTGCCATACCGCTCTGTGTTAGCATCATCTAACTTTTTCATCACCTCAATGGCCATTTCCCCGGTACGCATGGTCAGGCGGATCAGTTCTTCTACCGTCAGCCGGTCATCGGTAATGGCCTCCAGTGCCTGAATATAGAAATCATCCACCTGGTCGCTGTAATACCCCAGTTCCCTGGCCTGATGGCCGTAGGCGCTGATTCCCTTTAGCCCGTAAAGCACCGTCTGCCGCAGGGAACGGATATCCGGGTCCAGTTCCTTGTCGTACATGATACCAGCGATCGGCGCATCCTTTAACATCTCCGTTTTATCCTCCGGAAGCTGGTAATCCGCCTGTGCCGTAGGGTTGTCCATTTCCTCCACCCATTTTCCCAACTGCCCCCGCAGTTCTTCCTTGATCTTCTGGGACTGCCGCAGCAGCTTTACATGGACCTCCGCATCGAAGTTCACGTTGGTCAACGTTGTAAATAATACATTTTCAATAAAACGGACGATCTCCTTATTCATATGTTCCCCATGGTCCAGCACCACCTTGCCATAGCAGCTGATGCCCTTAATCTGATAGATCAGAAGATCCTGCAGTCCCGCAATCTCCGGTGTCTTGCCGCAGACGCCCATTTTCGTGCAGCCTTTGCCATTGGCGGTCTGCTCGCACTGGTAGCAGAACATCTCATAATCCAGATCCATGTTATTGCCCATATCCATACCTCCTGGTGTTTTTTGTATACAGCCAGCCATCTTTACAGTTTTTATTAAGACAGCCGCCTTTTCCAGATTAGTATTTTCCATTTTTTATCTTTCTAAACCTCCTTGATTATGCTACACTCTTTCTAGGATGCTTTTTAATCATTACCCAGGAGATTATTGATGAAAATATATACCTTAAAAACAACAAAATCCCGCTCCAATCCCCAGGTGATCCGGGAATTCCAGATTGATGGCAGACGGCCAGTTGCCGATCTTTTAGCCATGCTTGACCTTCTGTTTGGCAGTAATATTTCCCAATATGCGGTTTTCACTCAGGGAGAACAGATATTCCATGATTTATCCGTCCCTATTGAAAAGGTTTTTACAAAGCAGCCACTTCTATGTACGATTGATGACCCGGCTTCTCCATCTGTGCTTTTTCTGGATGTTCTGGATATCACAGAAGAAGATGCTTTTTCCTGTCCCCATCTGCTGCGTTACCGGGTATCGAATAAAAAAGAAGACTATTATTATTCCAGTTATTCAGACTCCATGGAGGAAACATACCAGAACCATTTAGACGAGCTTAACCGCAGCATCCGCAGGCACTTTTTCCCGGATACCACGGCTCCGGATTTTTGCTGGAACATCGGTACTTCTTTGCAGGAAATCTTAGAAGAATCAACTGCAGCTGCGATCCGTCAGATGATCCTTCCGTTAAATCTTCCGGTAAAAAGTACACTTCCAAAACAAGCACTGATAAGGGAAGTTGCGAAATGGCTGAACATGGATGCCTTCTGGACCATGATCCTGGATTCTATGTCCCTGACGGAATACCAGAATTTTAAAACCCTGTGTACCAATGGCGGTATTCCTGACCAAAAGCGGTTCCAGTCCCGCCTGTTCCCAGTTTTAGACCGGTATCTGCTGATCCGTGCCACCTATTGGGGAAATCTGCAGCTTCCAAAAGAATTGATGACTTTTTACGAGCAGTGGCTGGAACAGGGAAAAGAGAAAGATTATCTGGCTGGCAAAACACTCTTCATTGTCATATTAGGCGCAGCCGCTTTCTATGGATTTGTCAACCGCCCGGTCGCAGACACACTTTTTAAGCATTGTTTCCCTGACCAATGGAGACCGGAACTGACCCAGACATTTTTTGCCAATCCTCTTCCAGAAGAGTTGTCCAGTGATTTAAGCCCGCTTTCCAAGGGCTCTTATTACCACTCTGCCATTATAGACCAGAAAGATGGATCTGCACTTTATCAGCTCTATGTTAAAAGGCAACGGCATTTGTATCTGCCAGCCAAAGAGGAATTATTGGATATGGTCACAAATGGACCACATTTTTCCCAAAAAACTACCATGAGGATTTTTGACCTTATGAACCAGCGGCTGCAGCAGTCATCCTATAACTGCCATTTTCTAATCAGCCAGGTGGCACTGGGCGCTTATATGGGCTCCGATATCAATCAGCTGATGACTTATCTCCAGGATAACCTCCATCTGCGGAAAAATGATGCTACTTTAGGACAGATCGGCAGTCTGATCATTCCAGAATTGAACACGATCCGCAAATTGCCTCTCGGTGGATATACCGAAATTGAATTTCGCAAAATCTTTCATTAGGAGATACATGAAACTATGGCAAAACTATATTCATACACTCTGGAACATTTTTTCCGTGATTTTACAGAAGAAGAGATTGTGGATGGCCTGGAGCTGGCCCTTTCCTCTCCTCTTTCCGATTTTCAGGAACGGGCCAACGCCGGAATTTTAAGGACTCATGGAATTCCCTATTTTTCCAAAGAGAAGTTATCCATTCTACACAGTCAGTGGCCCTCTGATGATTCTGACCGCAAAGAAACTGCTGAAATTTATCTGGATGAGCCCCATAATGAACTGATCCTTACCAGCTGCACATGCCGTCAATTTGCGAAAAGTCATTATGCCTGTCCCCATATCACGTCCTTACTCTGCTCCTATCTCATGAAAACCAATGGACATGAAATATTCCTGAATACGCCTTTAGCGGCAAAACTGGCACAAAAAACCGGCGTAGATAACCCATTTCTTCCAGGTATCCTGCAAAAAACAGATATCGGGGTTTCCAGGCTTCTGGCCTCTGCTGCCCCCCCTGTTACCGTTTCCCCGGATTTTTCTTCCAATGGTCCTCTTGGAGTAGAATGTTATCTTCTCTCCAGGAATGGGGGTGCTTATCTGGAATTAAAAATTGGCAGCCGCCGCAAATACGTGGTTAAAAGTTTATATGAATTCTTAAAAGCAATCGCTTGTGGCAACTCCTATACGCTTGGAAAGGAAACCATCGGACATATGTCCCTGGATCTTTTTGACCCCTCCAGCAAAGCGCTGATCCAGTTTTTGTTAGAGCTTGATTTTTTCAAATCACAGACTTCTCACTACCACAGCCTTTATATTAGCATCTCCGGAAATTACCAGCGTTATCTTTATCTGGAAGGCCGGGATCTGGACAGCCTTATGGAGTTATTAAACCGTTTTAACGGTGAAATTCCTGTAAGCTTTGAAAATGAAAAAATTTTTATCAATTTTGATCAGAACCTGCTGCAGCTCTCCATGAAAAAGCAGCCTTACGGCGTTATTCTCAGCGCCGGAGAATTCCAGGCCGTCTTTTCTACCGGTGAATGGCATTATTTATCCATAGGAAAAACCTTGTTCCGTATTCCAGGAGCAAAAACTGATATGCTGACGTCTCTTCTAAATCTGTTAACTGAAAAGCCTACGCTTTATATCCGTGACCAGGATCTGCCTCAGTTTCTGGGGCAGACCTCGAAACAGTTAGAAACCTATACCCAGCTTTCTACTACCGGATTCGAACTGGACGATTACAGCCTGGAGACGCCTAAGTTCCGCCTCTATCTGGATCTCCCACAGGAGGATCTGATCTCCTGTCAGGTAAAATGTTATTACTCCAGAAAAGACCGGGAATATCTGCTCTATGACCAGACAGATGTAAACCAGCGGAATATGGCTGTCGAAAACCAGTTGAAACAGAAGATCAACGTCTTTTTTGATGCCTATGATGAAACCAATAAAGCCATGTGCCTGACCTGTGCCGATGAGCGGATGTACCAGTTCTTAACCCAGGATCTGCCGAAATTTTCCGAATTTGGCGAAGTGTTTGTTTCCGATGCTCTCCAGAAGCTCCGGGTCCGCCCGCTTCCCCCGGTCAACGTAGGAATCCGTCTGGATACCGGACTTCTCCATATGTCCTTAACATCCAGTGATTTAAGCCAGGATGAACTGATCGAGCTGCTTTCCTCCTACAGTACCAAAAAGAATTTCCACCGGCTGAAGAATGGCTCCTTCATTACTTTTGACCCGGAACAGGCCCAGCAATGGTCAGCCATGTCCGAGTCTTTCCTCCAGTATGGCAAAAAACACCCGGAAAATATGGCCATTCCGCTGTTCCGCTCCATGTACCTGGATGAAGTCTTGAAAAACCATGACCAGATCCAGCTGTCAGAAAACCGGCAGTACAAAGAACTGCTTTTAAACATGGATTATGCCCTGGACAATGACTATCCCGTTCCAGAGTCCTTAAAATCCCTCCTGCGCCCTTATCAGGCAGAAGGCTTCCGATGGATCAAAACCTTAAAGCAATGCGGTTTTGGCGGCATTCTGGCCGATGACATGGGACTTGGAAAGACATTACAGACCCTGGCTTTCCTGCTCTCGGAGAAAAGAGACGGAAAAACCGGAGATTCCCTCCGTACCCTGATCATCACACCTGCCTCCCTGGTCTATAACTGGAAGAAGGAGATTGCCCGTTTTACGCCGGAGCTGACCTGCAAAGTACTTACCGGCACAGCCACTGCCAGACAGGAGCTGATCGGTCCTGACAATGATGCCGATATCTGGATCACCTCCTATGATCTGCTGAAACGGGATATCGCCCTGTACGAGGATATCATTTTCGCTAACCAGATCATCGATGAGGCCCAGTATATCAAAAACCACTCCACACAGGCTTCCAAGGCTGTCCGTCTGATCCAGAGCAGTTTCCGTCTGGCACTCACCGGAACTCCTATTGAAAACCAGTTAAGCGAGCTTTGGAGCATTTTTGATTACCTGATGCCAGGATTCCTTTACAACTATCCGACCTTTAAAAACCGTTACGAAAGCGCCATTGTCAATGATCAGGATAAGGAAACCTCCGACCGTCTACGCAGACTGGTTCATCCCTTTATCCTGCGGAGACTGAAAAAAGATGTGCTGAAAGAACTTCCGGATAAGATCGAAAAGGTCGTTTCCGTCCATCTGGAAGGAGAACAGAAAAAACTCTATGACGCTTACGCCCAGCGGCTGAAATTATATCTGGCAAAACAAAGTCCGGAAGAATTCCGGCAGAGCAAGCTGGAAATCTTAAAGGAACTGACCAGACTCCGGCAGCTATGCTGCGGACCGTCCCTGTTCCTGGAACATTATCACAGTGAGAACGCCAAACTGGACACCTGCTTGGAGCTGGTGAAGCAGGCCATCGAAAATGGTCACAAGATCCTGTTATTCTCCCAGTTTACCTCTGTTTTAGATGAACTTCAAAAGGCATTCAAGCATGAACAGATCAAGAGCCACCGGATCGATGGCGGCGTGTCCAAAGAAGAACGAATCCGTCTGACGGAAAGCTTCGCCACCGATGATACTCCGGTATTCTGCATTTCCCTGAAAGCGGGTGGAACTGGTCTGAACCTGACTGCCGCTGATATCGTCATTCATTATGACCCATGGTGGAATGTAGCTGCCCAGAATCAGGCTACTGACCGTACCCACCGGATTGGCCAGAAAAACATAGTGACTGTTTATGAACTGATTGCAGAAGCAACTATCGAAGAACAGATCCTGAACCTTCAAAAAGCCAAAAGCGATCTGGTCGAAGAGATTCTCTCCGGCGATGGTATCAAGAGTACCGTTCTGAACCGGGACGAGTTACTGCAGATGTTGTGATCTTTTATCACTACAACCAGATGCACACATGAAAAAGAATCCTGCTTGCAGGATTTCCCGCCTGCGGCGGGTCGCTTTAGCGACATTCTTCCACTCCGCCGCAGTGCGATCCTTTTTTTCTAAAAAATAGACAGGATTCTATCAACCAACCGTACTGCAGGAGCGGAAAAGATCAGTTCTGCTGCCAAAGCAATGGGACCAAGCCACAAAAGCAGCCGGTTCACCCACCCATCGGCGGAACAAAACCTCAGACTATATCCTTTCTTCAACGGCCAGAAAATCTTCACCCGCTTATAATTCAGCAGGTCCAGCGCCAGATGGGATAAAAATGCCACCGCAAAATACGATCCTGCGTCCGGATAGACGATATTCACACAACAGGTCAGCATAAAACCCGCCACCAGCGAATGCATAAACGACCGATGAGGCTGATCCTTCCCATAGGTGCAAATGATCAGGAACAGGATTTCTCCCGTCAGCACGCGCATGATACTGCTGTTTTTCATCAACCGCTCATAAATTCCTAAGTGGAATTTATATTCCAGAAACAGCATCAGTCCGATGACACTAACGGTCACCGCCATCACCTTATCTGCTTCCTGATGCGCCTGGGAGGTGCCGGAATCAATGTCACTGATCACACTTCCCACCGCTGCCGCACTGATCCCCGTCACTAAAACCGGCACGCTCTGAGGCTGTAATACTGCTAATGCAGTGGAAATTCCAATAAAAAAATGTGTCTTGCCCAGCATGTCTGTGGTCTCCTATCTCGTCTCCTCATGATGTCATGTGTTTTTTAGTGTACCACAGGCTTCTAAAAGTCATACCTCACCACTTCACAGTTCTTCACCCCATACCCTGCGAATTCTTCATTGGTCATATCGGTAAAATACGACTGGATCACTCTTGCGATACCATTGTGGGCCACTAAAAAATAAGTTTTCTTATCGGATTCTGCCTTGATATCGTCCAGCAGATTATAGATTCTCTGCGCAAGACGGAGCATGGACTCTCCGCCCTCATAGCTGCAGGCAAAGGACTGTTTCGCAAGCTTAAAATCCACTCCATTTCTCGGTGTGGACTCCCATTTTCCGAAATTCTGCTCCTTTAACCTTGGCTCTACACGCGCAGGGATTCCTGTGATCTCAGAAATATGTTTCGCCGTATCTGCCGCTCTCTGAAGAGGAGAATACAGGATCTCGTCCGCCTGAATTCCTTCCGCTAATATCTTCTTTCCTGTTTCTATGGCCTGCTCATGTCCCTGCTCTGTCAAAGCAATATCCGTTGCCCCGCAGATCTTATTTTCTACATTCCAGACCGTCTGGCCGTGTCTTACAAAGTAAAAATGTCCCATTATTTTTCTCCTATGTTTTTAAAAACGGTTTCCACATTTTGGACAATACTCAAAATCCTCTTTGGTCTCATAGCCACAGCTCCGACAGCGCTTATACATCTGTCCGCCATTCCCGGATCCAATCTTCGTCAACTGCCCAGGCTGTATCTCCACCTGTTCCCCACGGGCAATGGCCTTTCCCACCTCCGGATCCAGTTCATAAATCGTGTTGCAGCAGCTCGTCTGCACATAATAATGTCGGTTCCATTTGAAGCATGGAATAAAAAATAGTGATAACACCGTGTAGGTCATAAATACCTGATATCTGCCGTATTTTCCACATACATCGCAAATAATCATCTGGGAAAATTTCAAATCTTTCCGGCCATCAGTAATTGCCATCATAAAAAACATATGCTCATCCCCTGACTGAAGTTGAACCAGTGGTCTTTCGCTTAGAAGCTTATGATCATCTGGCTCTCTTACTAGTTTACATACATGATACCAGGGTCAAAAGGTCAGAAGTTCGATGCAAGCTTGCTTGCAGGAGAATTTTTGACCTTGGGCCCCTGGTATCTATACATTATAACGTGTATAAGGTTGGATGTCGATGTTTTTTGACCATACCTGCATTGTTGTTATTCTTCCTGATGACAACTGTGACTTCCGCATCCATGTTCTCCACATGTATGTCCTTCTCCCTGGCTGTGCTCATGGTGAGAACACTTCACATCTGGATTATAATCAAGTGTTTCATTAATAAATGCTTCCACCGCCTGATCCGCATCACCGGAAACTCCTCCAAAAAGCTTAATGCCTGCTGCCGCTAACGCTGTCTGCGCACCGCCTCCGATTCCGCCACAGATTAAAACATCTGCATTTAATGCATTAAGTACTCCCGCCAATGCACCATGTCCGCTTCCATTCGTATCTACTACTTCTGAATGTACCACTTTCCCTTCCTCTACATCGTAAATCTTAAACGCCTCTGTATGTCCAAAGTGCTGGAAAATCTGTCCGTTTTCATATGTTACTGCTATTCTCATTGTACCTTCTCCTTTTTCTACCGCATATTTTTGGTAAATCTCCTGCTTATAACACCCTCCAAAGCAGCAGTCGCTATCCTGACCATCGCAGATTCTGAAATCCCCACCTTCAATTCTGAGCGGATGCCCATCAATGAGTGCATCTGCTATTTTCTTTCTGGCAATCTCGTAAATCCGCTGAACCGTTGTTCTTGCAATCTGCATTGATGCTGCACACTGTTCCTGAGTATAACCTTTCTTGTCCAAAAGACGGATGGTTTCATACTCATCCACTGTCAGAACAATCGGTGTGTTTTTCTCGGTGCCATCTGCCGGAAGGAATTCTAAAACATTCGGGAAATGACAGACTTTTCTGCATTTTACTGGTCTCGGCATAAACTGCTCCTTTCTCGCTTTTCTTATATATTAGCTCTATAAAAGGCATATGTCAATTATGCAATTGACGCATCTAAAAAAAGCAAGTATACTATGTTCGTAAAGGAGATAACTGTTATGAGCTTCGAAAATTATTTTCCGCTATGGAATGACTTAAATACAGCACAGAAAAACCTAATTTCAGACAATTTAATCACACAGCATGTAAAAAAAGGAACAATCATTCACAACGGGAACATGGATTGTACCGGATTATTACTGGTTAAATCCGGGCAGCTTCGAACTTATATACTTTCTGATGAAGGACGGGAGATTACTCTTTACCGTCTGTTCGATATGGATATGTGTCTTTTATCCGCCTCATGTATCATGCGGTCTATTCAGTTCGAAGTGACTATTGAAGCCGAAAAAGACTCTGATCTTTGGATCATCCCCGCTGAGATCTATAAAAGCATCATGCAGGAATCTGCTCCCGTCGCAAACTATACCAGTGAATTAATGGCTACCCGTTTTTCTGATGTCATGTGGCTGATTGAACAAATCATGTGGAAGAGTCTGGATAAGCGTGTTGCTTCATTTCTTTTAGAGGAAACCTCTATTGAAGAAACAAATGAACTGAAAATCACTCACGAAACGATCGCCAACCATCTTGGTTCCCACAGGGAAGTTATCACGCGAATGCTCCAATATTTTCAAAGTGAGGGTCTTGTCAAACTCTCCCGCGGCAAAATTGCCATCCTTGATTCGAAAAGACTGGAAACACTACAAAGATCATAAAAATATTTTATTTATTTCTAATAGTCCATGCCACATGCATATGCCCTTTCGATCAGTGCACGGTCATTGACCACTGTATCGTAGAAGCGGAATCCGCCGGAGAAGTTATATGTTTCATAACCATTTCCTTCCAGAATACGGCTGGCAATGTAACTGCGCAGCCCACTCTGGCATATCAGATATACAGGTTTTTCCTTCTCAACTTCATTGATTCGTTCCCTCAGCTCATCTACAGGAATGTTTCTGAATCCATCAATATGCCCCCTGCTAAATTCATCTACCGTTCTCACATCCAGCAACACAGCACTTTTATCTTTAGAAATCTTATCCATATCTTCCAGATGCCATTGTTTTAAGGTACCTTTTGCTATATTGTCTATCATGAATCCGGCCATATTTACAGGATCCTTGGCAGAGGAATAGGGCGGTGCATATGCAAGATCCAGATCTTTCAGCTGGGTTGCCTTCAGCCCTGCATGAATTGCTGTTGCCAGCACATCAATACGCTTATCAACTCCTTCATATCCAATAATCTGCGCACCAAGCAAACGATAAGTCTCTTTTTTAAAAACCACCTTCATGGTCATTACTTTTCCACCAGGATAGTAACCGGCATGACTCATAGGAGAAAGGATTACGGTATCTACCTCTAATCCTGACTTTTTAGCATTGGTTTCATTGATACCTGTAGTGGCTGCTGTCATATCAAACACTTTGATAACGGAGCTTCCCTGACTGCCCAGGTAACGACTATCACCGCCACAAATATTATCAGCAATGATCCTTCCCTGTTTATTGGCTGGTCCAGCCAAAGAGATCAGTGTATCATCACCAGTAACATAATGTTTTATCTGAACTGCATCACCTGCAGCATAAATATCCGGTACAGAAGTTTCCATCCTTTCATTCACTACAATACTTCCCTTGATGCCAAGTTCCAGACCGGCCTCTTTTGCTAATGCTGTGTCTGGTGTAACTCCGATTGCCAGTACTACCATATCAGCGTGAAGAGATGGATTATCTTTCAATAGAACCTCCACTCCATTGTCTTTTTCTTTAAACCCTTCTACTGTATAGCCCAGTACCAGTTTTATCCCATGCTTTCTCATTTCATTATGAATCATGGGTGCCATATCCGGATCAAAAGGGTTCATCAGCTGTTTAGGCCGTTGGACAATCGTAACATCCAGACCAAGCTCCCTCAAATTTTCCGCCAGTTCCAGACCAATAAAGCCACCACCAGCCAATATAGCCGTTTTGGGATGATTCTTATTTATGTATTCCTTAATCCGAAAAGTATCTTCTACAGTACGAAGTGTAAAAAGCTTATCAATACCTACTCCCAGAAGCTTCGGCTGTGTAGGCTTTGCACCTGGAGAAAGAATCAGCTTATCATAGTTTTCTTCAAATATCTTACCGTTTTCCAAATTTTTCACGGAAACAGTTTTACGGTCTGGATGTATGGCAATAACTTCATGATGTATCTTCATGTCAATACGAAACCGTTGAAAGAAACTCTCTGGTGTCTGCAGAGTAAGCTCTTCCGGGTCTGTGATCACATCCCCAATATAATATGGAAGCCCACAATTCGCATAGGATATGTATCCAGACCTTTCAAATACAGTAATTTCAGCATGTTCATCCAGTCTGCGTATTCTTGCTGCGGCTGTAGCTCCACCGGCTACACCGCCTACGATCACAATCTTCATCTTCATTTTCTCCCTTTTCTTAGTAAGCAGCAGTGGCATTGAAAAGCATTTCCAGAATTGCCTCCTTGGGTCTCGCACCCGAAACCCGTTGAACAATCTTCCCGTTCTTCATGACCACTAAAGTTGGAATACTCATAATACCAAATTTACTTGCCAGTTCAGGCTGCTCATCCACATTGATCTTTCCAACTTTGATATCCGCGCGTTCACTTGCAATCTCCTCTATGATAGGAACTACCATACGACAGGGAGCGCACCAAGGAGCCCAAAAATCTAAAAGAACCGGTTTCTCGGAATCCATTACTTCGTTCTGAAAATTATTTGTATTAATATTAATCGCAGACATTTTACAATCCTCCTATCTTTTCTTTGTGGTTTTATTATAGTCTGAATTTCATTTCTTTTCCGTGATGATATCACCATACTACATTGTCTTAACTTCTTGCCATACCGTCTGCACTTAATATAACACCTGTAATGTAACTCGCTTCATCTGAAGCAAGAAACACAAATGCATTGGCAATATCTTCTGGCTGCCCAAGACGACGCAATGGGATTCATTCATATGCCATGCAATTTTCTCCTTATTTTGGCATCAAAAAAGCGCCAGACCCATCACCAATCTGGTAATGAACTGACGCTTCATTCTTGATCCATATTCTTTTGCTATCTCCTTAATAATTCTCTTCACGTACTTCAAAATAGCTCTGCGGATGGTTACATACCGGACATACCTCAGGAGCCTTTGTTCCTACCACGATATGTCCGCAGTTACGGCATTCCCATACCTTAACTTCACTCTTTTCAAATACCTGTGCAGTTTCAATATTCTTAAGAAGTGCACGATATCTCTCCTCGTGATGCTTCTCAATTTCTCCTACTGCTCTGAATTTTGCTGCAAGTTCAGGGAAACCTTCTTCTTCGGCTGTTTTCGCAAAGCCTTCATACATATCTGTCCACTCATAATTCTCGCCTTCCGCAGCTGCTGCAAGATTTTCCTTTGTATCACCAATTCCTGCTAATTCCTTGAACCACATCTTTGCATGTTCTTTCTCATTATCTGCGGTCTTTAAAAATAATGCAGACATCTGCTCATAGCCTTCTTTTTTCGCTACAGATGCAAAATAGGTATACTTATTTCTTGCCTGAGACTCTCCCGCAAATGCCTCCTGTAAATTCTTCTCTGTCTGTGTTCCTGCATATTTGTTTGCTGCCATCTCTTTTACCTCCGTTTTCTTTACTACTTTTTCAAAATCTGATGCCGGGTGCTTACACAAAGGACATATAAAGTCATCTGGTAATTCCTCGCCTACATATTCATATCCGCAAATTCTGCAACGCCATATTGTCTGACCGTCCTCTGTTTTTCCAACTTCCTGTGGCTTAGGCTTAATATTATTCTGATAATAATCATATGTTACTGAAGGAACATTGCTTAAAACTTCCATATCGGTTATCTCACCGATAAACATCGTATGTGAACCCAAGTCCTCTGTTTTAGTAACTGTCACAGAAATGTATGCATTTGTACCTTCTGTAATATAATAAATACCATTTGTGCCCCTGGCACACTGCTCAAATGCTTCAAACTTATTGGTATCTCTTCCTGATTGGAAGCCAAAATGTTTGAACAATTTAAACTGTGCCTTCTGACTTAAGACTGATACAGTAAATTTTCCGGTTCTTTGAATCATATCATGCGTGTAATTTGCCTTGTTGACGCAGATGCTTAACTGGTTCGGCTCTGAAGCTGCCTGAATGGCTGTATTAATAATACATCCATTGTCTTTTCCGTCTTCCCTGGCAGTCAGCACGAACAATCCATAACTCAGCTTATACATTGCTTTCCTATCCATATTTTTCCTCCTTTACCTTCTCTCTGCATTTCGGGCAAATGCCTTTAAATGAAATATCATAATCCACAAATTCAATTCCATGAGTGTTATGAATTCTTTCCAGCAAATCCGGTATTTGATCCATATCCACATCAAAAATTTCACCGCACTTTATACATCTTACATGGTAATGATTTTTCAATGTAAAATCAAATCGGTTCGGTCCATCCGGAACTTCAACCTTTCTTAATGCACCTTCCTCTACCAATATATCAAGATTTCTATATACAGTTCCTTTTCCAATTGTTGGATATGCTTCTTTTATAAATTCATACACTTCATTTGCCGTAACATGTCTTCTCATTTCGTATACGGTATTTCTTACAAGATCTTTTTGAATGGTATTTCTCCTACTTGTCATTCGTCCTCCTTATTAGGATTAGTTCTTAATAAGGATTATATACCACTATCATCCTATTGTCAATAAAAATAGTAATAATTCTCATTATTATAAAAGCTGCCAAACTGAACATCTTTTTCCTGAATAACTATTTTATTTTGCGTTCAAATACATATTCTGAATCTGATGATAAATCAGACCTAAAGGAATATCCAAATCTGTCAAATTTCTGAATCTCCACCGGATTTTCAATATTATTTTCTGCCATGAATCTGACCATTTCACCACGAGCCATCTTGGCATAGGTACCTTTTGTTACCAATTTATCTCCGGATAACTCACAAAATACAATCGTAATATATCTGTCCTGTGGTGCCAGATACTTTTCTAAACATTTTGAGTATTCTTTTGATGCAAGATTAATGATAATCCTGCTGTCATCGATTACTGCGCGGTATAACAAGTCTCCCCAGTACTCATACAGATTTTTTGCATCTCCAATTCCAACCTTTGCCTGCATTTCAAGACGATAAGGAGTCACACCATCCATTGGTTTTAAAATGCCATAAAACGCAGACAGGATTCTTAGATGATTTTGCAGATACTCAAACTGCTGGATTTCAAACACAGATGGTGCCATATATTGAAATGCAATCCCTTCATATGCTAAGACAGCCGGAGTGAGCCTGTTATAAAGATCCATATTTTCCAATCTGTTAAAGTTCTGCTCTGCAATCTTGTCATTACATTTCCAGATAGCTTTCAGTTCCTCTTTTGATTTACTTTTCATCCAGCTCAATATCTCTGCTGTCTTATCAATAAAGACAGGCAGTTCAACCGGTGCTATGTTATCTGTATCTACAATCATCTTTTTTGCAGGTGATAAAATAATCTTCATTATGACAGTTCCTTGAGCATATTTTCAGGATCATCTGCCGCCTTGACTTTATCATTGGCTTTGATAATAATCCCTTGCTCATCAATAAGATATGTTGTTCTTACCACGCCCATAGAAACCTTGCCATAATTTTTCTTTTCTTTCCATACATCATATGCTTCGATCACCTTGCGCTCTGGATCTGCCAAAAGTGTAAATGCCAATCCGTATTTTTCTTCAAATTTCTTGTGAGAGGCTACAGAATCCTTGCTCACTCCAAGAACAACTGCTCCTTTCTCGGTGAATTGAGGATAACGCTCGGAAAAACCACATGCCTGCTTTGTACAGCCTGCCGTGTTATCCTTTGGGTAAAAGTATAAAATTACCTTTTTTCCTGCATAATCACTTAATTTATGCATTTCCCCATTCTGATCCGGCAATTCAAAATCCGGTGCTTTGGTTCCTATTTCTAACATTTACTATTCCTCCACTTCTGTATTTTCCACCTGTTTTCTTGTTTTCTTATTACCTGAAATCATTTTATGTCCAGTGTACATGGACATGATCATACATATAAGAGTGCTGCACGCAAAATACCTATGACTTGATTTGGATCCTTTATATCCAGTATAAAAAGTTCCAATCATAGTAATTAACGCTCCGACTGACCAATACTTATGTGCTTTCATTCTATACCTCCAAATTGATTAAGCTGTTTCCAAAATAAATATCTCTGGCTCATTAACAATATTATACCTTCCATTCATCACTTTCTACAAGCAAGAAAAGAAAAATACTCAATCCATGTAGAGATCGATGCAGCATTCACAGTTTTTAACTGCCTGATCCGCATCACCGGAAACTCCTCCAAAAAGCTTAATGCCTGATGCCGCTAACGCGGTCTTGGCATCTCCTCCGATTCCGCCACAGATCAAAACATCTGCATTTAATGCATTAAGAACTCCTGCCAATGAATCCCGCATAATTTTCTTTACCATATCCTTGTCCTCTAATTCCAGTTTTTCCAAACATCCGGCAGATAGCCCAGGGTTGATTGCTTACCATTTCTTACCACTGGTGTCTTAATCACCTGGGGATTTTCAAGAACCTTTTCGAGCTTATCATCGTCAGCAATATACTTTATAAGGGCAAGCAAGTCCTTATCCTTTCCATCCCAATTGATCATATTATCCAATCCGCCATTTGCCTGAGCTACGGAATTGAATTCTCCTTTGCTCATGCCCTTTTCTTTCATATCAATGAACTGATACTTTATACCTCGCTCTTTGAAAAAGCGCTCTGCCTTTCTTGTATCATTACATTTCTTTGTCCCAAATATCTGAATATTCATATCCACTTTCCTTTTCCATAAAATAAATGTACCCAGATCGATTGTACCATAAAATAGTTTGCTACTAAAAAGATCATTTTCGTTGACGAGCTTGAAATAATCAATATATTTTTCATTGGTTTCGCTTTCCCTGACATACGGATTTAGAAACTTTATTATAAATTATTTTGCCAGATACGATAGACCTGATACAACATTGATGGGATTTCCTTCCGTAAACTTCTTTATATTATCCGCCAGAATTGAAACCAGCCGCTGTCTTGTCTCAAGTCCTTTCCATCCCATATGAGGTGTCAAAAGGACATTATCCATAGTATAAAGAGGACTGTTTTCTTCAGGCGGTTCCATTTCCTGAACATCAAGTCCGGCTCCTGCAATCGTACCATTTTTCAATGCTTCTATAAGAGCCGCCTCATCAATAAGCGCACCTCTTGAAGTATTAATGATAAATGCTGATGGCTTCATAAGCGATAACGTTTCTTTGTTGATCATATGTTTTGTACTTTCTGTCAATGGACAATGCATGGAAACATAATCACTATTCTTAAGTAACTCCTCAAGCGATACATAGCGGATACCTTTCTCATCCTCTCTTGGTGTCCTGCTGTGCACAAGTATATTCATATCCAGTGCCTGTGCAATCTGCATGACTTTCCTGCCAATATGTCCGGCACCTATAACACCAAGTGTTTTCCCGTTTACCTCAACATGTGAAACCTGAAGATTTTTAGTAAAATTGTCATGGTTTCCCCTTGCCAGCATTTTCATCTGTACCTGCATTGTAGAACTCAGATTTAGCATCATCATAATTGCAGTATGTGCTACACGTTCTGTGCTGTATGCCGGAATATTACAGACTGTAATCCCCTTCTTTCGTGCTGCCTCAAGATCAATATTATTATATCCTGTGCCTGCCTCACAGATCAATTTGACAGATTCCGGGAAGTGCTGTATCATTTCTCCACTCACAGGCATCTCCTTTGTTACAATGATATCAGCACCCTGAATACGTTCTGATAACTGCTCCTTTGTTGTATCATCATATACTGTAACATCAGAAGATAACATGGAAAAATCCAACTTCCCATCAAAATTCATTTTCTTTGCATTTAATACCACACATTTATCGTTCATAATACAACTTCCTCTCTCTGTAAAAATCAATCAGTTCTTTCTTCCAATAATAATAAATTCAATAATATAATCAGAGTCAACACCATTCTCCGTTAAACTCCATATAAATTTCTCCCCCAAAATCCGCTTTCTATTTCTGCTGCCACAACATTGTGTATTCTTTTTCACCAGTAGCATCATCTAAGCCTTCACATTGAATATCGAACCCTTCTCTTTGGTAAAAAGAGAGGGCTCTGGCATTCTTCTGGTATACGTTTAATCGTAATCTAACTTTTTTATTCTTGATATAGTCTAATAAAAGTTTACCTATACCACATGACTGCATCTCATCAGAAACAAAAATCCCTTCAATGTATTCGTTACTTAGTCCTACAAATCCTTGAATCATTTTATCATCTTCATATACATAGACTTCCGCTTGTGACATCATTTCTTCCGATTATTTTCACCTTTCAGTCACTGTGCCGCCATGTCTTTTTCTGGAATCGAAATCACATAGATCCATTCATGATGCTCTTCATCAAATGTGCATATTCTCTCCTTTAGTTACACCTGAATGGAGTGCGAACCTCAATGAGATTACCACTGGGATCATACAGTCTTATAAGCTTCTGCCCACCTGCAAGTTCTGTCAATTTTGTAGCATATCGGACGAAATACTTACCAGATTCATATTTCGCAAGCAATTCATCTATATCAAAGTCCTCGAAATACAATTCCATCATGTTATTGAATGGCGTAGAAGTTTCAGTGAACCTCACATGGCTAAAGCCACGTGCTTCTCAGCCGTTTTAAACGGCAAGACTAAATATCGGCGGATACGCCAGTAACTTAGAATTGTGCGGATACGCACGTTTTCCATGCCGGATACGGCTGGTTTCCACATTACAGGTAGTCCGCTGGATATCTGCCTGTGTTTATGCTGCTTTTAAGTTATTTACTTCTACATAAAGCTTTCTCAAATCTGCATAAACACATGAGGTTCTACGCTTCACTGCAGGGACTTTTGCCTCCAGGGAAGACCTTTCCGTTTCCGGCAAGGGTTTTAAAAGTTCCCGTATCAAATATCTAGCTCCGATATTATAGGCTGCTGACAAGTCGCAGTTGTACTGTTTTCCTGTTCGAAAGATGCAAAGGCTATGGTTCTCCGGATTTCGCACTACCGCTCCACTTCCGTCACAGGCCAGCCTGCTGGTGTTACGGGCACTGACCCTGGACACACGAATCCCATTCCGATGTGCCTGGTGTTCACACAGCTTCTGAATATCCCGCTTTCTCCATAAATGAAGTTTTTGCTTCTTTTTTCCGGATATTTTCCCCTGCATTTCCAGATATTCGAACACAATTACATCCGCCTGATATTCTGCGGCATATTTCGTGATCTCCGCAGCGATTCTGCGGGACAGTTCCATGTTCAGTCTTTTTGCATAATCCCATCGGCTTTGAACCTGTCTGGAGGAATGTTCTCTCTGAAAACGGCGGATTCTGCCAAGCACATGATACAAATGGTCTTTATCACTGGGGAAATTGATAAATTTCCGTCCCAGGATCGTGCCATCTGCCCGCATGATGCTGCAGACCGCATCCGTATTGATTCCTAAATCAACGCTGCATATTACCTGCTCTTTTACATCTGTTTTTGATAAGCTTACCTCCTCTGTGTATGAAAACCGAAGGAAATATTTATGATGTTTCTTTTCCA
>SKDY01000881.1_pt1 | contig 21684 bp, 21 predicted proteins | sample 4826591 | NCBI WGS metagenome assembly SKDY01 (sample SAMN11008823, study PRJNA524170) | human gut metagenome | biome: Human fecal sample; material: Feces; isolation source: fecal sample from pouch patient p10, p22 | host: Homo sapiens | place: Israel: Tel-Aviv | collected 2016-06-15 | reverse complement strand
TAGTTTATTGGATGGATGATCGAAAAAATGAAATTCAACGAAAAGCAATCATGGAAAAGAATCGCACCATTAATCTTTTATTGGCTGAAAATGAGCGAAACCGTATTGGGCGTGATTTGCATGATACCTTAGGGCATGTTTTTGCGGCAATGACCTTAAAAACAGAATTAGCACTCAAGCAATTGGAAAAAGGCAAATATGACCTTGTCAAAAAAGAGTTGGAAGAATTGAATCAAACCAGCCGTTCTTCCATGCATGATGTCAGAAATATTGTCAATAATCTCAAATTCAGAACGGTGAGCGAAGAGGTTGAGCATTTGAATGAATTTTTTGCCATGACAGATATTGATTATCAGCTGCAAAATGATTTGAATGTGGAAGCCATGGCACCCTTGATGCAGTCAAGTATCGGTATGATTTTGCGTGAATTAAGCAATAATGTCATCAAGCACAGCCAAGCGCAAACTTGCCGTATTCACCTTTTTGAAAACCAAGAAAAATTAGTGATGACCATTACAGATGATGGAGTTGGTTTTGACGACTTAACAGGAAATGAATTAAGATCCATTCGTGACCGTTTGCTGTTGGTCAAGGGAGAGGTGGAGATTTTATCCCAAGCTAAACCAACTATGATTCAAGTTAGTATCAGTTCAAAGGAGAATTAAGATGAAATTGTTAGTTGCCGAGGACCAATCCATGTTGCGAGATGCGCTGTGCCAATTGCTTCTTATGGAAGATGGTGTCGATGAGATTTTGCAGGCAGGAGATGGCGCGCAAGCTATTGGCATATTGCAAGTGGAAAATGTTGATGTGGCTATCCTTGATGTGGAAATGCCGAAAAAATCAGGTCTGGATGTTTTGGAATGGATTCGAAAACACAAGGAAATGAAAGTGATTATTGTGACCACGTTTAAGCGTGTGGGCTATTTTGAACGAGCCGTTAAGGCAGGTGTTGACGCTTATGTCCTAAAAGATCGCTCAACATCAGAACTCATGACGACCATTCACACGGTGCTTGCAGGGAAAAAGGAATACTCACCAGAACTCATGGAAACCATGATGACCCAAGATAACCCACTTAGCCAACAAGAAAAACGCATATTACAATTAATATCACTTGGTAAAACAAACCAAGAAATCGCTGATACCCTTTACCTCTCAAACGGAACTGTCCGAAATTACATCTCATCTATCCTTAACAAATTATCCGCCAACAACCGCGTAGAAGCCACAAGAATCGCCGAAGAACACGGATGGGTGTAGGGGGAAATTTTTTCTAGCTGAAAGCAACTGCTTGGCAATGTAATATTTGTTAATGAAAACGTATTTTTTAAAAAAAGTTGACACCGTGTGTACTTTTTGTTTCTGAGAGGAGTTGCTAGAAAATTCTAAATATGATAGAATAATAGAAAAATTAATCATAAATAATAAGGAGATTTATTTTATGGCACAAATTAAATTAACACCTGATGAACTTCGTACACAGGCACAAAGTTACACTGAGGGAGCAACTTCAGTACGTGATGTTTTGACTCGCTTGACAAATACACAAGCTGAGATTGATGCCAATTGGGATGGGAACGCATTTGACAGCTTTGAACAACAGTTTAATGAACTATCACCAAAAGTAAGTCAGTTTGCTGATTTATTGGATGAAATTAACCAACAGTTGAATCAAGTAGCGAATACGCTAGAAGAAACAGATGCACAAATTGCATCACAAATTGGTTTTAACTAATAAGGTGAATTAGTGTAATAGCAGGGCAGGTTGCTTACCTGCTCTGCTATTTTGGGTTTTAAATATCAGAAATATGAAAAAGTTAATAAAATATATTGTCAGTATTGGTGCAGTTGTTCTATTACTAGTGGCTGTAGTGGGGTTGAATATTGCTATTCAGGATAATAATGAGACGACAGCGACATCGTCATCTGGAACTGCAACGCGTCTTAACGTTGCTATCGTTAATGAAGATAAAGCCGTCGTTTCTGGTAATAATACATATAGCCTTGGGAATAGCTATATTAAGAAATTAGAAAAAGATGATAGTCAAAACTGGTCTGTTGTTACTCGTGGTACAGCAGATAGTGGAAATTATCAGTTAATCGTCATTATTCCAAGTGATTTTTCAGCTAAAATCCTTGACTTAAACAGCTTGAGCGCTGAACAAGCAACCATTAGTTATGAAGTAAAAGCCGATGGTAATCAACAAATCGAAACAGAAGCCACTAAAGTTGGTAAGGATATTGTTTCCGATTTGAATAATCAATTGGTTGATATGTATATGGCTAGTATTTTGAGCAATCTTTATACAGCCCAACAAAATGTACAAGTTATCGCTAATCAACAATCAGGTAATATTTATTCTTATCGCACGAATTTACTTGGTTCAGCAGTTGATTTTGAGAATAATTTCCCTACTTTGGTAACTACTGCGAATAGTAGTTTAACTGCAAATGAAGCTTTGATTCAATCATTATCAACCTTCTCATCTCTTTACAATACGTTGGATTCATCACAACAATCATTCAGTACTGATTTGATGAGTTTGGTTGAAAAACGTGCTAATGATAGCATTAGCTACGAAGATTTTGCGAGTGCCTTGATGGCTGTTGACCCTGACGCTTTGTCAACTGATTTGACAACAATGACAGAGTTACTACAAGATACACAAAGCCAATTAGAAACAACGGTTTCTAACGTTTCTTCGTCTAGCACTAGTGGAAATGATGACGTTCAAAATCAAGTTGATTCTTTAACAGAACAAATCAATACTTTAGAAAATCAATTTGCAGAACAACTCCAAGTTTTGCAAGAACAAAAAGATAATATCCAACAATTTGCAGCAGAAGAAGTTGCAAAATACTATAAAGACAGTTCTGATTTAACAGTAGCAGATTTATTAAATCAGAAAAGTGATGGTAATTCTTACCTTACTACGACAGCGGATTCTTACCGCAGTAGTTTGCAATCAACAACATCAGTAGCTCTTAATCAATTACCAGCAATCGATCAAAGTGGTATCAGTAGTCTTGCTGCTAATATGACTTATTTGGATGCGAGTGCCGCAGATAGTCTTTCAGACTTTAGCACGGATTTAGCGGCTAAATTTAGTTCAGAAGTTTCATACACACCGTCTGCACTTTCAAGTGAATTGGCAGCTGCTAAAACAGCGCTAGAAAATGCTAAGAATGATTTTGAAACTGAAGAACAGACTTATACGAATTCAGTGACGAATGCTACAAATTCAGCAACAACAGTTAAAGCAAAAGTGTCATTGACTTTACCAAGTCGTGCAGGTTTTGTCTTGGATTCTTGGTCTTATAATGGAAAGACTTATAGCAGTAGCGATACTGAAAATGTCGAAGTGACTTTGTCTGATTCATCATCTTCAGATAATAGCTTTAAATTTACTTACCATTACGATACAGATACTGCAGATACGACTGATGACAGTTCAGTTAGCGATAGCATTTCTGTAAAAATTAATGGTGTGACCGTGACATCTGCGGATACAATGCCTGATATGACAGATTATCAGACTAAAGCGCAGGCTTATCGTACAGCGGAATCAGCTTACACAGCTAAGGTTCAAGAAGTAAAAGACGTTTATAAAAATGCTCAAACGCTACTAAATCAATACTATACAACAGATGATTTTCTTAACCAATCTGTGACAGATTTAATAACTGATATTGTAACGACAGCTCTTACGGACAATCTAACAAGTTATACTGAAAATAGCACATCTACAACAGAATCAATCAATAAACAGATTGATAATTTGAAAGCAAAACGTGATACAATCGCTAATCAGTTAGCAAGTCTTCAAAGTTCAAACGAGGCTATCACTAGCAGTTTGACTTCAGAAATTAATGCTGTTCAATCATTACAAGAACAAATTTCAGATTTGAAAACTCAAGAAACATCAGTTTCTTCTGCTTTAAGTGATTCAGATTCAACCTTGGGTACATTGAGCTCAACGCTATCTGATTTGCTATCATCAACATCTGAATTGAAATCAACATCAGAATCTAATGCTGATGAAGCTAGTCAAGTGAGCACCCTTTTCTCTTCATTTAATAGTGATGTGGAAAGTGCCCAAAGTAATAGTAGTAAGTTAGCCACAGATGCTCAAGATTTGATGGCACAGTTTAACAAGGAATTAGAAGAAAGTGGTGACTTTGTCGGTTCATTTGTTAAAGTATTGAACAATGCTTATAGCAACGGAGTTGCAAACGAAGCTTTGCTTGATTTCTTATCAAATCCAGTAACAGAATCATCATCTTCTGTTAAAGCGACTGTGAATGTCTATCGTCCATTTACTTGGATTCTTCTATTAGAAATTGTAACTCTCTTTACAGCTTACATTTTTGCAACCTATAATGTCATTCAAAAAGTAAAAGATAAATTTAGCATTAATAAACTTCAAGAAACAGATATTTTAAATACTGCTGTTATCGCACTTTTAGCGATCATTATTGGTGTGATTCTAGGAAGTGTTTCAGCGTCTAGATTATCAGTTGAACGTGAATTAATGCCGTCATGGGTACTTGTTGTCACTCTATTTAGCCTTATTTTGACGCAAGGACAGTACCTCTTGATTAAGAATTTTAAAGCCTTTGGTATGGGATTGAGTCTCTTTATGACAATCAGCTTTGTCTATCTTTCAAATGCGATTGGGACAACAGCGACCTTGTCAGGAGTACCAGCAAACCTCAAGAAACTCAATGTATTGTCTATCTTGGAAGAAACATTGTCATCTTACTTTGATGGGCAATCAGCAAGTTTACTTTTGCTTCTTGGTGCTATTGTAGCCATTCTTCTGTTGATTGGTGTCAATGTTTTTGTAACGTTGAATTGGCAAAAATTACTTCAAAAGGCATCTAAAGCTGAGGTCTAGTTATGAAAAAATATCTCGTTTTTATCATTGGTTTATTGACTTGCTTTTCTTTGACTGTTTCGACTGTTTCAGCAGACGACGAATTGAAAGATAATAGTTTACAAATTGATAGTAGTCGCCTAGAAGAAAATAAAACGACTGATGTTAGTAGTTCTTTAGACTTGACTAAAAATCTATTTTCAAATAGCGATCGGGCGCTTTTGGAAAAAAATCAAGAGAATGTTGCAAATGATTTTAAAGAGCAACAAGATCAACTTTTTACGCAAGAAACGATAGCAACAGATGATTCTCAAGTAGAGGCTTTGTTTTCTTCGGAAACAGCAGTTGGTCAATATACAACCAAAGTTAATACGAGTGTAGATACAACTAGCCAAACAAGTAATGTTAGTGGTCTTTTAGCGATCTTTTATGGGGTTGCTAGCCTGCTACTTATTTGTGGGGCTAGTTTTGCTACCTACGTAGTAAGCAGAGGAGAAGAATAGTGGATAACCATATTAATGTTACTCTGATTTTTAAAGGGCAGAGTATGGACATACGTATCCCTATAAAAATAGAAGTTCGCAAATTAATCCGAGAATTTGATAAAATTTTTGGAAATGACAGTTTACGCCACAAGTATCAACTACGCGTTGTGAATAAAGGTCTAGTATTAGACGAGGGAAAATGGTTGGCGCATTACCCTGTGACGACAGGTGATGTGATTGAGGTAGAGGAGATAAATTAGTGAGTGATGTAAAGCTAACATTTTTGGGACAAGATTTTGTTTACAAGAAGAATGAAACAAATTGGGAAGTTCATTTGAAACGTTCAGATGTCGCAACTCAAGACATGAATCGTTTGCTTTTGCTGAATCTGCATCATCCAATGTTTTTAGAACAAAGCATGTCTTTTGATGATGACACGGTACAATTTAACTATGAGTTGGAAGAAGATGGGCTTAATCTGGCTACTATCAAGGCACGTTCCTTGTCAGAACAGCTTCGTTTAGCGCTTAATGTTTTGGATTTGGAACAGTGTTTGCAACTGCCAGTGACGTTTTTTTTGCACCCTGAGAATCTTTTTATAACGAAAGATGAGCGCGTGAAAATTGCTTATCGTGCTATGCCAGACATTATGGTACCTGCTAGTATCGATAGTGAAGAATTTTTAAAGCAGGCTAAATGTTATATCATTGCTATTTTTACGGAACATCCATTTTCTAGTTTGTATGAGGGAGCATTGGACGTTGTTGAAGTTCCTGAATTTTTGGATAATATCCGTAAATTATCAAGCGTTGAAGATGTTAGAGAGAGTTTAACGGCTTACTATCGTGAAAAATGTGAGCAGGAGTCAGCTAGTCTCACAATTGTTAAGAAAAGTCGTTATAAACTTTACAAGTATGCTTCTATCTGGCTATCTACACTCGTGGTTCTTTTGTTGATTCCACTGATTTACTTGGTATTTATCCGAAATCCTTTTAAAGAAAAGATGTTATATGCAGATACGGCTTTTATCAAAGTTGATTATTCTGCTGTTATTAGTGAATTAAAGAATGTCGATGTGGATGACTTGCCATACACACAAAAATATGAATTAGCCTATTCTTATATCAAAAGCTTAGATTTTTCAGAGGACAAAGAAGAAGTTATCATGAATAACGTCACTTTGAAAACGGAAGATCTTTATCTGGAATACTGGATTGAAATTGGTCGTGGTAATGCAGATGATGCTTTGGATATTGCCAAACGTTTAGATGATTCAGATTTGATTTTATATGCGATTGCTCAAGAAATGGAAAATGTGCGTAATGATGATTCATTATCAGGTAGCGATCGTGAAAGTCAATTAGACGACTTACAGAGTGAGTACGATAAATATTGGGAAGATCGTACAAATGCCTTGACGGATGCTTCGGGCAATACTGATAGTTCATCAGATGATAGCTCAAGTAGTAGTTCTACGAGCACATCCGAATCAAGCGATAATTAAGGGAATATAAGGGAATGAGCAAAGATTTAGCGATTTATAAACAAGGGTTGCGATATGAGTTGCCGTTATCAGAAGATAAACCACAGTTACTTTCTGATACCGAGAAAGCAACGTTTCACATTCAAGGTTTACCAGCTGCAATTCGATTAAGTTTAGAAGAAGATAAGATAACTTATGAATACAATGGTTTGACTGGTGAATTAAGTGATGGTGTTGCGTTAGATGATGTATCTTTCTATCGTTTAGCAGAGACTTATCAGATTTTTGATTTGTTGGATAAACAAGAAATCTACATTAGCCAAAAAAGCGGAAGTGATTTCTGTTTGGAGAATGCAGATGTTGAAGCTGTGCTTCAAAGAGTAGAGACAAACTGGCAGTTAACGCTTCTTGCTGGCTCACTTTACGTGAATAATGTTCAATTGACAACAGAAACTATCCAGCTTTCTTTTGGGGATGAGTTGAGCTTTGGCAATGTCTTTTTCAAGTTTTTCGGAGACGAAGTTTGGGTTAAAGGACCAGTAACTGTCACACAAGGATTGATTGAAAAGACAGAGTCTAACCATACTTTTTATGAGGAGTATCCAGATTATCACCGTTCTCCTCGCATTATTTACAGAAGTTCGGAAGACACGATTGCTATTAATGCGCCAGCTAAAGAGCCTAATAAACCGCAAGATGGGCTTTTGCGCATGATTGTGCCACCTCTTGTTATGGTGTCGGTAACCATTCTTATTTCGCTGATTCAGCCACGAGGGATTTATATCTTAGTCACGATGGCGATGTCGGTAGTGACCGTTATCTTTTCAGTCACGACTTACATCAAAAATCGAAAACAGTATAAGGTTGATTTGCGTGAGCGGATAGCGTCTTATCATCGCTATTTGTCAGATAAGGCGATTGAGCTTAATGAGTTGGCGCAAGATCAAAAGCAGGGGCAACTGTATCATTATCCTGCGATTGAGACCTTGGATGAGTTATCTGCTCATTACAATCATCGGATTTATGAAAAAACACCGCTACACTTTGACTTTCTTTACTACCGTTTGGGCTTGGGAAAAGTTCCAACGACGTATGCGTTGAAGTATTCTCAAACGGAACGTAGTGGACAGACAGACCCTTTGGAAGCGGAAGGCTATGCGCTTTATCGTCGTGAACGTGAAATCTCAGGGATGCCAATCGTTGCCAATTTGGCTCATGGTCCTGTTGGTTACATTGGACCACGTCCATTGGTTTTAGAACAGCTCCAATTGATGGTCAATCAGCTAGCCTTTTTCCACTCTTATCATGATGTGCAATTTATTACCATTATGCCTGAAGAGGAATTACCGCAATGGGAATGGATGCGTTGGTTGCCCCATGCTACTTTGCAGGGCATGAATGTGCGTGGTTTTGTCTATAATCAACGCACACGTGATCAGGTGTTAAATAGCTTAACGCAAATTTTAAAATTGCGTCGTAGCCAACAAGAGTCAAAAGAAAGTGCTGAGAGTACCTTATTTAGTCCGCATTATGTGGTGATTGTGACTGATGAAAAATTGATTTTAGACCATGTTATCATGGAATTCTTCACGGAAGATCCGACCGCTCTTGGTTGTTCGATTATCTTTGTGGAGGACGTGTTGAGTTCGCTGTCGGAAAATATCAAGACGATTATCAATGTCAAAGACCGTAATCATGGGCAGTTGGTCATGGAAGAAGGGGAGCTAAGAGAAGTTGACTTTGCTTTAGACCATTTTCCAGCCGATTATGATAAGGAAGCGATTGCTAGACGGTTGGCACCGCTGAATCACTTGCAAAACCTTAAGTCCTCTATTCCTGATCGTGTGACCTTTATGGAGATGTACCATGCTGAAAGTGTTGAGGAGCTGAAAGTGCCTGAGCGTTGGGACAGTCATGCGCCTTATAAGAGTTTGGCGGTGCCGCTTGGCTTACGTGGTCAAGATGATGTGGTGTCGCTCAACTTGCATGAACGGGCTCACGGTCCGCATGGGCTGATTGCAGGGACAACGGGGTCTGGGAAGTCAGAGCTGATTCAGTCTTATATTTTGAGTTTAGCGGTTAATTTCCACCCGTATGATGTGGCCTTCTTGCTTATTGACTACAAGGGCGGGGGAATGGCCAATCTCTTTAAAGACCTGCCTCACTTGCTTGGAACGATTACCAACTTGGATGGGGCGCAAGCCATGCGTGCTTTGACTTCAATCAATGCTGAAATTCACCGTCGTGAACGCTTATTTGCGGCAAATGGGGTTAACCATATCAATCAGTACCAGAAGAAATACAAACTGGGTGAGGTTGCTGAGCCACTACCGCATTTGTTCTTGATTTCAGATGAGTTTGCGGAATTGAAACAAGAACAACCAGACTTTATGAGTGCCTTGGTGTCAACGGCGCGGACAGGGCGTTCTCTGGGGATTCATTTGATTTTGGCAACGCAAAAACCTGCTGGGGTGGTCAATGACCAGATTTGGTCCAACTCTCGCTTCAAGATTGCTTTGAAAGTGGCTGACCGTCAAGATTCGAATGAAATGTTGCACACGCCTGATGCGGCAGAGATTACCCAAACGGGGCGTGCTTATTTGCAAGTCGGGAATAACGAAGTCTATGAACTCTTCCAAAGTGCTTGGTCTGGGGCAGACTACCAACCTGATAAGGACGACCAAGGCATTGAGGACCAGACCATTTACGCCATTAACGCCTTGGGGCAATACGATATCCTCAATGACGATTTGTCTGGGCTTGAGGATGTGGAGGACATTCGCCAAGTGCCAAGTGAGCTTGATGCCATTGTGCATCATCTCCATGACCTAACACAGACCCTCAAACCACTCGCTCGCCCATGGCTGCCACCGTTGGCAATAAGGGTTTATAGCCAAGACCTGCGCCCAAGTGCTTTCCAAGACTTGTGGCAACAGTCAACAGGTAGCCTAAAAGCGTTGATTGGTTTGGTTGATTTGCCAAGTCAACAAGCCCAAAAGGTTTGTTACCATGACTTTGAAGTTGATGGGAATGTGGTGCTGTTCTCAGCCCCTGGAAATGGGAAGTCAACCTTCCTGCAAAACCTTACGATGGATTTGGCGCGTCAAAATACCCCAGAACTCTTGCATTGTTACCTCTTTGATTTTGGGACTAATGGTCTGTTACCTTTACGCTCCTTGCCACACGTTGCCGATAGTTTCATGATGGAAGATAGCGAAAAAATTACGAAATTTATCTTGCGTATGAAAACAGAAATGGCGACACGAAAGAAACGCTTTAGCCAATATGGTGTGTCTAACATTAAGCTTTATCGTCAGTTGAGTGGGGAACAACTCCCTGAAATTATGATTATGATGGATAGTTATGATGGCATCAAGGAAGCCGAGACAGGAGAAGCCTTGGAAGCCATGCTGCAAACGCTCCTTCGTGATGGTGCTAGCTTGGGGATTAACGTCGCGCTAACGGCTGGGCGAATCGGCGTGCTCAAGTCAGCGCTCTTACAAAGTCTGAAAACTCGCTTAGCGTTGAAAACGTCAGATGACAATGATACCAAGACCATTATTGGACGTCATGACTACCTCTTGGAAGATATTCCAGGGCGCGGGATTCTGAAATACGATGATGTGGAAGTGTTCCAAACAGCGCTTCCTGCTAGGGGAGAGGATTCTGTGGCGATGCTTCAAGCGCTGCAAGAAGAAGCAGAAGAAATGGCAGCAGCATGGACAGGCGCTCGACCAAGTCGAATCCCAGTTGTGCCAGAGAAATTAAGCCTTGAGGACTTTATGGCGAAACCAAGTGTCCAAGAAGCTCTCCATAACAACGAACTCCCAATTGGACTCGATATGATTCATGTGGAAAACGTGAGCATATCACTAAATCATTTTAGACAATTGGCATATGTAGCTGACAATAATGAAGCACTAGATAGCATTACTCGTCATTTATTAAGTTTAATAACTCATTTAGATTTCAATGCTAGTGTGATGTTGCTTGATAGTGATCAAAATTATAAAGATTATGCAGGTATTGTCCAAACTTATATTAATGATGCGACCGATTTTGAAGATATGAATGAACAATTGATTTATGAAGTTAAAAAGCGTCAGAAAAACGGTCAGTGGAAAGAGTGGTTTATTATTTTACCAAATCTTGAAAGTTATCTTAATTTAAGTCAGGAAAACCTTGAGCAATGGACTTTCCTATTAACGGAAGCTCATAAAGTAGGAATGTACTTGATTATTGGTGGCCTTTATCAATATTTAGGTATCAAAACAACAGACGTACCAAAAGCTATCCGCACACAGGTACCATATTTTATCTTGGGAATGCGGTTAATTGATCAAAACTTTTTAGATAAAGTTTACAATAGTAAGGAACAACGTTTAGCTGATGATGAAATTTATTTGCATGATAGAAAATCATCTCAAAAATTAAAAATTACAAGTTAGAAAGGAAACGAAATGACTATACAAAGTGATTCTTTAACAGCAAGTCAATACGCAACACAGATTACAAGTTCAGGGTCAAGTGTTTCTGGAATTGGTACGGTAAGTAAGGACAATGAAACAACCTTAAGTGGTAACAATAATGCTCACTCTGCAATTGATTTGGATGATGCGACAGGAACACAAATTGCTTCTGTTTTAAGTACATTTGTTTCACTCATCCATAGTACAGCTAGCGAGTTTGAAGCAGTTGATAATCAAATTAGTCAACAGTTAGGTGCAACAACATCTGCGACTACGTTACCTTCTTCATCTAAAAGCAGTACTAGTCCAACTTTTACACCTAATACTAGTTTATTTGGGGGAAGTTAATGATGAAAGCTACTGATAGAACAGTGGATGATGTCTTAAGAGAAGAAAAAAATATTAATTATCACTTAGAAGATTTAGAGCAAGAGAAACGTCGTCTTGTGAGATTTGAGGAGGAGACTGAAAATGTCTTTGGTGAAAATTTATCGCAACTTAGAGAATTGGAGAATTTTTCATTGAATTCTCGAGATAGAGAAGATTTAGATAATATCATTTTGTCTTACGATTATACAAGACGTTTTATCGTTAGTGATATAGACGATTATCAAGAAACTCTAAGAAAACATGAGAGTAAATTGTATGATCGACTAGAAGCATTATCTCGTGAGCGACAAGAGTTGTATCAAAAAGAAGAAGAACGAAAGGAGAATGCACATGGTAAAAATGTCCCTAGGGAATTCGACTAGTCAAGGGAGTTCTACCAGCAGTATTTCGTCTAGTCGTATCAGTGCCTACAATGGTGCTATTTCGAGCTTAAATAGTTTTATTGGTGCCAGTAATTTACAAGGGAATGCGTACAATAGTGCTAAAAGCTATGCCAGTACGGTCTTAATTCCCCTTATTCAAGGTGCGATTTTATTGTCAGAAGCCGTCAGCAATGCGGTGACGACTTTTCCCAGTCGTTACACTAGTGAGGTGGCTGGAGAGAGCTTGGATTCAGAGGTTTTAGAAGCTCAAATCGCCACTTACCAAGCTGCTTATGATCGTTCAAGTGCTTGGTTGACAAGTGAGATGTCTAAGAAAGTCTTGAATGAGAGCAGTATTTTTCGAGCCCAACAATCTATGGCTAGAAACTTGGGTAAGGTTACTGAACTCCAAGAGAAGCTAGATAAGTTAATGGCGTTTAACGCTAGCTCCCCTAGCCTTTTTGATGAGATTTCAGGCTTGTATTCAGCTGTGTCACAAGGGTTAAGCCAAGTAAACAATAGCTTTTCAAGTTATAATGGCACATTTAGCCTACCTTCTCAGGAAGAACTCGCTTGGACAACAACAATCACGACAGCGTGGGCTTCTTATAGTACAGTTAACTCCTATCAAAATGTTTTGACTAAGGTTAATAATGGTGAAGACTTAACAGATGCGGATGTTCAAGCTATCTATGCCTATGCAAAATTGTATCCGAATGAACCATTGAATCAAAAATTACTTGATTCTCTGAAAGGATTTGTAGAAAAGTTAAAAGATTCATACGAGGAAAATAGTACGAGCTATGATTTATATGCAACAGTTGTTGAGCAACTTGGTATAGGAGTTCAACGTATTGGTGGTCTAGTTTCAATTTTTGAAGGAATAAGAGGTCCTTCAACGGTTGATACCAATGGAGTTTCAACAGCATTTGTTATAGTTAATCAAAGTGGAGTTGGACAGTCTCTAATTAGTAATGGTTCAAAATTAGCCAGCTGGGGTAAATGGGGCGGTCGTGCTCTAATGGGGATTGGCTTTGGACTTGGTATGTATGATGATATGGCTAATAAAGATAAAACTGTCGGTCAAGCAGTCGTGCATAGTGGATTGTCTACTGGGATAGGAATTGGATCAGGGGCAGTTGCTATTTCTGCTGTTACTTCTGCTTTGGCACTAAGTAATCCAGTTGGCTTAGCCGCGATTGGGGTTGCAGCTGTTGGTTTTGCAGCGGGGTATGCAGCAACTAAAATATTTGAAACAGCTTATGATAATAATTTTTTGGGACTCCAAGATAATTTAGATGCGGTAGGTAATTGGCTCGATAATACTGGAGAGAGTATTGGTGAAGCAGTATATAAAGGTGCAAAAAGTGCAAAGAATTGGGCTAAAGGTACAGCAGATAATATCGGTGATGCCATATCTGGAAGCATAAGTACTCTAAATCTATTTGATTAGGAGATAAGAACATGAAGAATATTCAATTACATGCTGTTGGTTATTTTCGTTTTTTAGTTTTTAAGATTGATGACCAATATTATCTGTTTGACATGCGTCCTAACCATTTTATTGGACATTTGTTCTTTCCTTTAAATTGGCTTTTTTATCATGAGGTCTATCCTATCACACTTGAAGATTATTCAAAAATTAAGGAAAGGCATGTTAAATTAAGTAAGTTTACGATTCCTACCTCTTTAGTAGGAGGAGCGGTAGTTTTCATTAATGGTTATACCCGTTTACATGATATTGATCTTTTACAGTATTTTAAGACAGATTTTTCATTGATAACAAATATTGTTTTATTAGTGTTTAGCTGGCTTATAGCGTATGGTTTACTTCAGCTGTTTTATATATCTAGTAAGAGAGGTTTACAGGAGATTGTCGATAGTGAACTTATTCAATCTTTTAATTATAGACTAAGACCAGAGAAACCATTTCGATTTTTCTTTAGTCTTTTTTGGGCTTGGGGATTCTGTCTTATCGTATCCGTAGCTTCGGCAATAGGATTTTTATATTTTAAGAATCTAGCTATTTTGGTAATGGCAATCCTATTTACAATCTGTTATTTAGGCTCTTCTAATGGCGCATTCTCTCCAAATGAAAAATGGCAATATAAAATAGTTGATATTAGAAAGTCAAGCAATAAATAATGGAAACTATTCAATTTACTTATGGGAATTTTCGTTACCTAGTATTTGAGATGGAAGGTCGATACTATTTACTGGATAGGAGTCCTCGTTATTTTATAGGTTATCTTTTTTCTCCTATAAATTGGATTTTTTATCAAAAAGTTTATCCAATTAGTCAAGAGGAGTACTCCAAGATTCAGCAAAAAAATGATAGAGCTAGAGATTTGGTTATACCATCTTCTTTTGGGGCTGGACTTGGAGTGCTTATCTATAATTGGTTCCGTCTTAAAAAGATTGATATTTCAAGCCATTTTGAAACAACTTTTTCTTTTGAAATAAACTTGATTTTGTTGCTACTTAGTCTGATTTTAGCTCATACTTTAGCCAAATTATTTTATTCTTACCGAAAGAAGAATATGGTTTCTTTGCTTGGTACGGCGCTACAAGCGCCGCATTATATGAAGTTAAGACCACAAAAAATTGATTTTAAGCAATTGATAGGATATGGGGTTATTATGGGAGGACTTGTCCTTTTTATGGCAGCTTACTATCTCTATTCTGCTAATCTTCTTTTCTGCCTAATTACCATTGCAATGAGTTTTATTTATTTCATAGGTTCAAATGTTGCCTTTGGTACAGAAGCAAATCAATTTTATAAGATTGTGGACATTAAAAAGGAGAAATGAAGTAAGAGGAGGAGCAACCATTATTCAATTACATTATAAAGGTAATCTTCGATACGTATTATTTGAAGTTGAAGGGCAAAGCTACCTATTGGATCGACGTCCTAGCCATTTTATTGGATACTTATCTTTACCATTAAATTGGCTTTTCTATCAAAAAGTTTATGCTATTACAAATGAAGAACGTTCTAGATTAGAGATTAAACATTCTAGAGCAAGTAAGTTTGTCATTCCGACATCCTTAGTAGGTGGATTAGCAGTTTTTTTCAATGCTTGGACACGTGTTCATAATGTAGATATTTTTGGACGTTTTAACATGGAACTTTCAAAAACAACCAAACTTATTTTGCTAGCTCTAGGATTTATTTTGGCATATATCTTAATTCAGTTACTTTATTCTTCAAGAAGAAAAAATATAGAAAGATTATTTGATAAATTGCTAAGCCAACCTCTTTATTACAAAATGCTTGGTCTAAGGATTTTTGAAATAGTTTTACCAATTATATTTATAGTGGTATTTTATATTTAGGAAACGTAGCTTTTCTTGTAGGGGCCATATTGGCAATTGCTCTTTTTATAGGTTCAGCAAATGGCGCATTCTCTCCAAATGAAAAATGGCAATATAAAATAGTTGATATTGGAAAGTCAAGCAATAAATAATGGAAACTATTAATATCTCTTTTGAAATTTTGCTAGAAATTTATAGAATTTGAGATTTTATTATTTATAAAAAATTGAAAGGAATTATACTTATGTTACCAATCGGAAGTATTGTTTATTTAAAAAATGGAAGTCGTAAAATTATGATTCTCAATCGTGGTGCTTTTCTTGAAAAAGCTGGCGAAAAGACTATCTTTGACTATTCAGGTTGTATTTACCCAATAGGGCTTGATGCTGAACAAATTTTTTATTTTAATGAAGAAAACATTGATAAAGTTATCTTTGAAGGTTTTAAAGACGAAGAAGAAGATCGTTATCAAGAACTTTATAAACAATGGTTGATAGAAAATGAAAGCGTACTAAAAAGAGGAAAAATCACTGAGTAAATCTCTTTATCATTTTCTCTAAAACGAAGATGGATTTATTTTAACCATAGGAGGGGAGAAAGAGATTTATGGTAAAAATGTCTCTAGAAAATTCGACTAGTCAAGGGAGTTCTACCAGCAGTATTTCGTCTAGTCGTATCAGTGCCTACAATGGTGCTATTTCGAGCTTAAATAGTTTTATTGGTGCCAGTAATTTACAAGGGAATGCGTACAGTAGTGCTAAAAGCTATGCCAGTACGGTCTTAATTCCCCTTATTCAAGGTGCAATCTTACTGTCAGAAGCCGTCAGCAATGCGGTGACGACTTTTCCCAATCGTTACACTAGTGAGGTGGCTGGAGAGAGCTTGGATTCAGAGGTTTTAGAAGCTCAAATTGCCACTTACCAAGCTGCTTATGACCGTTCAAGTGCTTGGTTGACAAGTGAGATGTCCAAGAAAGTCTTAAATGAGAGCAGTATTTTACGTGCTCAACAATCTATGGCTAGAAACTTGGGCAAGGTTACTGAACTCCAAGAGAAGCTAGATAAGTTAATGGCGTTTAACGCTAGCTCCCATAGCCTTTTTGATGAGATTTCAGGCTTGTACTCAGCTGTGTCACAAGGGTTAAGCCAAGTAAGCAATAGCTTTTCAAGTTATAATGGCACATTTAGCCTACCTTCTCAGGAAGAACTCGCTTGGACAACAACAATCACGACAGCGTGGGAAGAACGTGAAAAAGTGATTGAAGCTTTGCAGAAAGGTGGTCAGTTTAGTGATGAGGATGCTCAGCTGATTTCTGACTATTTAGGAGCAGGTGTTGAGGCGGACAAAACCATTTATCTCTATGACAATTTTTACGGTTATGCCAAATACAAACTTAGTCAAAGTTATGAGCACCATAACGATGAAGATCATCAATTGACTTTAAAAATGACAACTGAAAAATCTAAGATAAAATCAGATTTTGGTGATTTTAGTGAAGATGGCTACTCTGGAACGAGTGAATTTCCTGTTTTAGGAACTGCTTTAGGAGTCATTTATAATGTGGACGTCGATCGAGAAAGTGTTACGGATGCTTCGATAGGATTGAAGTCAGGTGATACTCAAACAAAAGCAGGGGTTAAGTATGTCAATGGTATTTTAACAGCTTATAATAGCACTAAAACCAAAATTAAACCGAGTGTGGCAGAAGATTACACATTAACAGGCACCTATGAACAGGGAAAATACCTGCGTACAACGGATACAGGTGAGGGGACTTACTACGATTTAGCTGGGAATGTTATAGATAACGTAACAGCTTTTGCTACTGCACATCCCGTGATTACTGGTGTGACAGTTGCGGTAGCAGTAGGTTTTGTAATGATACCAATTGGTGCTGTAGCAGGTGCTATCGGTACTGTTGCTACAGGTATAATTGAAGTTGGTTCAGCATTGATAGCGTTAGGTTTCTAATTTAGGAGTAAAAATGTTTAATAATTTTATAGACTATATTGCAAAATGTGATAGGGAAAAAATCGTTGGATTACAGAGAAATATAAAGAAGTTCTATTATTTTTATGGCGTTGTTTTTGCGGTAGTTTTTATAAGAGCTATTATCACAAATACAACTTATTTATTAATATTTTTTATCTGTTTGACTGTAGTAGTTATGGCTTTTTATATCATTTCAAATTTTCTTATTCAAATGGGAATAAATAGGATTTTAACTTATGAATTATTACCAATTAAATTTCTGGAAATTATGGAAGTAAGTAGTTCTTATAAAAACGGTTCTAAAACTATGTTAGATAAAGCTAATTATTTTTTAGGAAAATCCCTAGCATATCACTCCCTAGGTGATTTTTCTGAATCAGATAAAGCTTTACGAGAACTAGATGTAGAAAGGCTACAAGGTTTACAAAAAGTACAATGGCATTTCTTACAGTCACTTAATCAGTATTTTCAAACTGGAGACATTGATGCGTCTAGTTTTAAAAATAAAATAAATGAAGTCGTTGTTAAAAAGGAAAAATCTAGACTGATTATTAGCAACCGAATAAAAATGCTTAACGGAATTGAAAAACTATCAAAAAATATTACTGATAACTATTTTGATGAGAATCATTTTGAAAGTAATTTTGGTCGTATTCAAATACTTTATTTTCGAGCACAAAATGAACTGTTACAAGGAAAACCAGAAAAGGCAAAAGAATTATTCCAAACAATAGCAAACGAAAACCCAGAGCTCTTTTATGTTCGAGAAGCTAAGCAATATTTAGAGGAGAATTAAGATGACAGAAAGACAACATTTACCAATTGGCACGGTCGTTAAAGCTAATGGTGGTGAACAAAACTTAATGATTACGACTCTTTTCCCTATTACAGAAAAAAATGGACAGCAAGGTTATTTTGACTTTGGAGCAGTACCTCTGCCTCTTGGTTTAGTTAGCCGAGAAATGGCTTTCTTTAATAGAGAAGATATTCAAGAAATTATCTTTCTTGGTTATATTGATGCTAATTTCCAACAACTTATTGAAAGTTATGATGAGTTGGTTTCGCAAATTGCCTACCCTCATTTTACTGTGGAAGAATATAATAGCTAGACCTTGTTTTGATTTTTTAGCTTAGGATAAAGTAGCAAGTGTTGATATTCATTGAAGACGGTGTCGGCTTGGTTTGGGTAAGGGAGAAACTTAATGAAAAAAACACTATTTAATGCTTCACTAGAAGAAAGCATGAATCTGGTGACGGATAAATATACCCAGACATCAATGGAAGATATTAACGAAAAAGGTTACTGGCGAAAGATCATTGGATCTTTTACTATGATACTTTTCATTTTAATGTTTCATGTCTTGAAGAATCTCATGCTGATACAGTTGTTATGAAGCAATCCAATTTAACTCCTATTTGGATAGTTCTTTCTTTAGGAATTGTTATTAATTATTTTAGGAATATCGCAAAGGTAAAAAACGACAGAATTCTTTCATACTATTACTATAATAACAGTATGGCTGCTTTAGTAGGAGTATTTTTATTGCAGATAATCATAATGTTCATTGTTTTATCTGTGAGTGTAACAGATAATTTTCTCCCCTTGATTTTATATCCTATTTTATTTCTGGCAATAATCATTAGCAGAGTCGTCTCAATATCAAAGAAAATAAAAAGAATTCTTTATCAAAGTGAAAAAAACAATAATAGAGTTGCTCGATTTTTAGAGCAGTTTGTAGTTTTTTCACGTAAATATGGTTGGTTGGTAGTTCTCATTTTGTACTTTTTAAGAAACTACTTTAAATATACTCCCTCTGAAACTGCAACTGCTGGGGAATTTGATACTTTACAAATTATCGGAGGGTGGCTATGTCCGCTAATGATGATTTTACCATTATATTTTATGTTTGCTTTGGTAGAGGATAACTTCCAAGGTTACTATTTAAAAAAATATCTAGAAGATTATCGTCAGTTATCTGATTACTCCATTGAAGAATGGTACGGTAAGAAGTCAAAAATGTATAAAGAATCGTTGAAAAATAATAATTGATATTGTTAGAAAAAAATCTAACTTTAAAAAATTACTTGCGGTGATTAAGAAGACTTCTGTCTTCTTTTTCTCTTATTCTTCATTTCTATAAGTAAACTATTTGTAAAGCGCTAGCTGAATTTCAATTCTTTTTTTTCTCATTCTTTACTTGCTGTTTATCGTTCTCTTTTTTAAAGCTCTGCGATTTTCAAAAAAGAGCGTAATCACGGTCCGCATGGGCTGATTGCGGGGACAACGGGGTCTGGGAAGTGTCTTTTACTTTGCTTATCAATATCAAAGATTCGATGTTGGTACACATTCTCAATAATATTCCAGGGGCAGTCCTATTTTTGCTCTTACCATTCGTTTAATATACATTAAATAAAAATCCTTTGAAATGCTTCCAAAGGATTTTCTTATGTTTAAAAGTGTTATGATTTTGGAGTGACAGACTTAACCATTTTGATAATTTCTTTGTCAAAGCCTAACCTTTCATGAAAGGTTAGGCTTTTTGATTAGCGCTAAAAACGTCTAAAACAAGTTCTGTGTAATGATATTCTCTACACCAATCTTCTGCTTTTGTCATCAAAGTTGCCCAACTCCCTACCTTTCTGCGGTTGAAAGCACAGCGATAGCTTCAATGTAAGCAACTTTTTTTGAGTGAAATAATTTTTTTGCTTCATTTCTAATTAGCCTAAAAATGCCCGTTTGATTCCGCGACAAAAATATTAGAAGCGTTGCTTGCTATCGATTTTTGGATGAGTTCTAATTGCTTTTGCGTCATAACATCACGGTCTCGATAGGCTAAAAAGTTTATCTCGTTAAAACGTGAAGATAAAGCTAAAATTTGAGGAGCATGTTCTGATTTAAAAGCTCTAATTTGCATGATTAACCTCTTTCTGATTTGAAGTTTTATTGTTGTCAACATTCAGATAGGTAGAAAGAGGAGAATTGATGAGTCTTAGAAAATCGTCTTTAAATTCATCAGGTGGGGTGGGATTTTCTTGGATAATCCAATTTTTGATAATGACCATGGTCTGTTCGACGATTAATTGGGTTAAAACATCGTCTGGTAAGTGGAATTTCTCACTTTGTGGGTGGACATTTTCTACGCCCCATTTGGTAATAAGTAGAGACAATGAATTGTTCAAAAGAAGGATCGATGGCAGAAATATACAGGCAGGCAATCCATTCTTTTCCTTCGTAAATAACAGGAAGGACATTATCAGCTACGTAAATAAATGGGTTACCGTCTTTAGTAATATCATAATTAGCATAAATTTGATAAATTTGTTTATCTAAAATTTCGTGAATATAATCAATAATTTCTTGAAAATTTTTAAAATGTTTTTGATAGATTGCTTGACGAGATATGCCAGCTTGTTGGGCAATTTCTGAAATAGTAAACTTGTTTTTTTCTGGATTATTTTGAGCTAGTTCAAAAAATGCATCAATAATTTTTTCACGTGTTTGCCATACCATACACAATTCTTCTCCTAATACTAAAATAAGTTTTTTCTAATAGTCTATCTTAAAGTATTTAATAATTCATACAAAAATATAACATTTGCGAAAGAATCGATTGACACTATGTCAACGGAAAAATATAGGATTTAATAATTTCTATGTTAAAATTTAAATGTAATATATTTTTTAGGTTTCTTTAAGAAAAGGAGGATGAAAATGATTAAGCTAAGAAAAATATTCATTGCTCTACTATTACTTTTTAGTAGTATTTTCTCTGCTAGAACAGTCTTGGCTGATAATGCAAAAGAGCTAACTAATGTTATCACAGATATTGCTATCTGGGATACATCCAACGGTCGCTATGCCACACAGTCAGGCGGTGTTTATCAATTAACAGAAAATGTTAGCTATAGTTTTGAAGTTGATTTTGATTTGTCAGCCTATGATGGTAATTTAGCAAATGGAGACTATTTTACCTTTACCATTCCAGAGCCATTTACTGTTGCGAGTACTTCTTTTGAGTTGACAGATGAAGAAAGTGGAGTAGCGGTTGGTGAGGCGGTCGTTACTTCAAATGGTGAAGGACTTGGAGCAACTGTTACAATTACATTAAAAAATCTTGAAGAATACTTGGAAAAGACAGGTGGTACCGAAGTTCAAGGAGTTCAAGGAACATTTTATACAAATTTTTCAGTAACCGAACTCATAACTGAGGAGACGGTGACGTTTGATACTACTGAAACAACTGATACAATCACTCATACTATTAAAGTTAGTGAAAGAACCTCAACAGATTATTCAAGTGTTATCGG
>SKDY01000871.1_pt1 | contig 21792 bp, 19 predicted proteins | sample 4826591 | NCBI WGS metagenome assembly SKDY01 (sample SAMN11008823, study PRJNA524170) | human gut metagenome | biome: Human fecal sample; material: Feces; isolation source: fecal sample from pouch patient p10, p22 | host: Homo sapiens | place: Israel: Tel-Aviv | collected 2016-06-15 | reverse complement strand
TTAGCACACCCCTCCCTTGGGGAGGGGCCGGGGGTGGGTATGACTTGTTACGAGGTTAACATAAGATTGGAGCCTCTCCCCTCCCTTGTCAGGGAGCAGAAGAGGCTTTCTATATTGAGTTTTTGGAAGGTCTTACTTTATCTTTTTACGATTTTGTTCTCGATTTTAATGCCTGATGCACGTGTCTGAGCAGCTCTGCTGAAAACGATATCGCCCTGTTTTGCATAGCTGTAGCGGGCAAGTTTGAAGTCAATATATTCGGTGTTGTTCACGCCAATCATGGTTCCTTCGAAGCGGTTGGCATCAAGATAGCTCTGCAGATTGCTCTCTTTGTCGAGCATGGTGATGCGATATTTCTTCTTTGAACTGTCGTATGTGATGTAGATATCGCTTGTTCTTTCGTCGATTTTCCACGTGAAATTGAGCGTTTGAGTTTCGGTCTTTCCGTTTAAAGTGGCTATATCTATCTCACGTCCGCGGCCTCCTAAGCCTGTGGCATCATACTGATCGAACTCTATCTGCACGTTGAATTGTGCAATAGCTCGCTGTCCGTTGTCATCGTTATACTCGTATCTCATGGCGCCTTCCCAATGACCTCGCAGGGTGTTGGCAAGGTCTTTAAGATATTTGGTATCGCTGTCTGCATTGTCATCGGCATTGTTTACCCACCAATTGCGACCGTCTTCATAGTAGGTGTTGCCCGAATCGCAACTCGAAAATGCCATGGGTGCTGCTGCAATTACAAGTAACAGCAAGGTTTTAGTCAGTTTTTTCATGTCTGTTCTAAGTTTTAATTTATGACTCTCTGATATCTTATTCTGCAAAGAAACGCTGCGGACGACCTGTTGCTGTGCCTGACGTACGACTCTTGGCATAGCCATAATAGCTGTCGTAATCGTAGTCGTCAAAGGTGTAACTGCTCCAATTGGGGGAGTAAGTGTGGTAGAGTGTGATGGTCAGCATCTGCCCGTTGCCCGTCTGTATATACCCCGAGAGACGGTCATCGCTAAGCGTATAGTTGTAGATAACAACGTTGGTATTGTCTTCTTCGAAGTGAATGTAAATGTTGGTATTCCTTACATACCAGGTAATATGACTGGCCTGATAGCTGTAAGGGGCATTGTTGTAGTAGTCAATCCAATAACCATCGCCCGAGTTATAGCCACTGTTGAACTGCACTTTGCTTTCAGCAGCCCTGTACTCCCTGCCATTATATTTTGAATATGCATAGACATTACCCTGCCAAGTGCCTGCAAGGGTGGCAGCAACTTCAGCATCTTCATCGCAAGAAACCAATGACAAGGAGAGTGCAGCCATAAGCATTACCGTGAATATTGTCGTAAATCGTTTCATCATAAAATGAATTTAGGGTTTATACTTCTTTTTAATTTCTATGCAGCAAAGATAGAACTATTCTGTCAGTCCTAAAATGTAAAATCCATATTCGACAGTAGGGATTTCCCTCTTTTATATGGAGAAAGCCTCCAAAGCTGTCAGTTTAGCGTATGACAAGGTGGCACAGAGCGTGCTTTCCATATCTCATTTAATCTAAAATTGAGTTAACATCATTTGCCGTCTGACTGAAATTCGGTTTATTTCACTATCTTTGCGTTAGCATGTATGACAGAAATGGCGATGCAAAAGAATGGCACATAATTTGTCGTATGCGAGATATTAGATAACAATTTGTAGTATTAAAGAATAAAAGAACAATGAGAACAGTTTATGATTTTTCTGTAAAAGACAGAAAAGGTGGTGATGTTTCACTGAAAGAATATGCCAATGAAGTGCTTCTAATCGTGAATACGGCTACACAATGTGGCTTTACTCCTCAGTACGAAGAGCTTGAGAAGCTTTATGAAACCTATCATGCACAGGGCTTTGAAGTGCTTGATTTCCCTTGCAATCAATTCGGACAGCAGGCTCCTGGCACTGATGAGAGCATACATCAGTTCTGTAAATTGAACTATAACACAGCTTTCCCACGTTTCAAGAAGATTAAAGTGAATGGCGAAGATGCCGAGCCTTTGTATCAGTTCCTCAAGGAACAGAAGGGCTTTGCAGGTTGGGACGAGAGCCATCCTATCTATCCAATTCTCGACAAGATGCTTTCAGAAGCTGATCCAAACTATAAGGAAAGTGCTGAGATTAAGTGGAATTTCACAAAGTTCCTCATTAATAAGAAAGGACAGGTTGTTGCTCGTTTCGAGCCAACAGAGAACTTCGAACATATCAAGGAGCAGATAGAAGCGCTCTTGAAAGATTAATCACCTATTTAAATATATAGGAGGAGAGAGAATGGAACATACCAGATGTTTGATTATCGGAAGTGGACCGGCGGGCTATACAGCGGCTATCTATGCCGGAAGAGCTAACTTGCAGCCCGTGGAATACTGTGGAATGCAAGCCGGAGGGCAGCTTACTCAGACCACGATTGTTGACAACTTTCCAGGTTATCCGAATGGTGTTGACGGCAATCAGATGATGATGGAGCTGCGCGAACAGGCCGGAAGATTTGGTGTGGACATGCGAGATGGTGAGATTATAAAAGCCGACTTCTCACAGAAACCGTATGTCTTTACGACTGATCGTGGCGTGGAAATCTCTGCCGATAGCGTGATTATTGCAACTGGAGCAACGGCTAAATATCTCGGGCTTCCTGATGAACAGAAGTATATGGGGCAGGGAGTCAGTGCCTGTGCCACATGCGATGGCTTCTTCTATCGTAAGAAAGTTGTGGCTGTTGTGGGTGGAGGTGACACGGCATGTGAGGAAGCTCACTATCTCTCTGGCCTTTGTTCAAAGGTCTATATGATAGTAAGAAAACCCTATCTGCGCGCTTCCGAAGCAATGAAAAGCCGTGTTGAGGCAGCTGACAACATTGAGATTCTCTACGAAACTAACACGCTTGGACTCTACGGAGAGCATGGAGTAGAGGGTGCACATGTCGTCTATCGCAAGGGCGAAAGTGATGAACGAGCGTATGATTTGCCTATCGACGGCTTCTTCCTCGCTATCGGTCATAAGCCGCAGACAGCTGTTTTCAAGGATGCTTTGGCACTCGATGAGCAGGGATTCATTAAACTTGAAGGTCAAAATCAAGCCACTAACATCGACGGAGTGTTTGCTGCGGGCGATGTTTGTGACCCACATTATCAGCAAGCTATAGTCGCTGCAGGCTCTGGAGCAAAGGCCGCGCTCGATGCACAAGCCTATTTAAGCGAGATTGGAAAATAGGAAAAGCAGTTTTTTCTACTGCAACTTTCTGAATATGAAAAGGCCAACGAATGTCAATGCTCCGTTGAGTATGAGCAGTTCGTAGCCGAAGTGATACCCGGTTATCTGTTTTGTTATCGTTTCGATAGCAAAGCAAATGACCGGGCTTACTATTGCTATATAAGGTACTGCGCGGTCTTTTACCTGCCAACTCGTAAAGAGTCCGAAGGCAAACAGACCGAGCAAGGGGCCATAAGTGTAGGAGCAGATGATGTAGATAGCATCAATCACGCTTGTGGAATTCACTATCTTGAAACCTAAAATGAATACCACGAAGAGCAGGGCAAAGCCAAGATGCGTGCGCTTTCGCAATTTCTCATCGTCTTTTCTCTCCATAATATCCACGCACCAGCTTGTAGTTAAGGCTGTCATGGCACTGTCGGCGCTTGAAAAACTGGTTGCAACGATGCCGATTGTAAACAACACTATGATGAGTGTTCCAAGGCTTCCTGTGGCGGCAAACATCGGTAAAAGGTCGTCGGTCATCTGTGGAATGGCGATGCCTTCCTTATTGGCAAGCATCATCAGCAGTATGCCTAAAGACAGGAACAGCAGATTAACGGGCACGAAAGCCAAGCCATAAGTGCACATATCCTTTTGCGCATCACGCAGTGTTTTGCAGGTAAGGTTCTTCTGCATCATGTCTTGATCGAGTCCCGTCATCACGATAACAACGAATATTCCACTAAAGAACATCTTCCAAAAGTTCAGCTTTGAGGCCCAATCATCCCATATGAATATGCGGCTATGGCTATCATTTGCAATGGCTGTTACAGCTTCACCAAGACTTAAATTGAGTTCCGACGTGACGTGATAGATAATCAACAACAGGGCGAGGAACATGCACAAAGTTTGAAAAGAGTCAGTCCAAACGAGCGTTTTAATGCCACCTCTGCGCGTGTAGAGCCATATCAAACCGACCATGATGACCACCGTCAGCACGAAAGGAACACCCAATTGGTCGAGCACGAAACGCTGGAGAATGATGCAGACTACATAGAAACGCACGGCTGCCCCTATGAGTTTCGACAGCAGAAAGAATGAAGCGCCGGTCTTATAGGCGCGTTGTCCGAGTCTTGTTTGCAGGTAACTGTAAATCGTTGTGAGGTTCAATCGGTAATAAACCGGCAGCAGAACGAAGGCCACGACAGCGTAGCCAAGGATGAAACCGAGACACATTTGCAGATAGTTCATGTCGGTTTTGACCACCATACCCGGCACACTGACAAACGTGATGCCCGAGATTGACGCGCCAATCATGCCAAACGCCACCATATACCATGGCGAACGGCGGTTGGCCCGATAGAAAGTGTCGTTTGTAGCGCGGCGACTGGTGAGCCGACTGAACACAAGAAGTATGCTGAAATAGGTGAGAATTGTAATAATTATGACCATAATGAGTGCAAAATTAATAAAAAAACAACATTATTCCTCTTTTGAACTTTCTTTTTATTACCTTTGTATGACGAAATGACCTCCTATAAACGATTTAACAAAACAAGGTTATGAAACAGAAGAAATTCATCTTGCAGGAACATGAAATTCCTACACATTGGTATAATATACAGGCAGATATGCCCACAAAACCATTGCCACCGCTGCATCCGAAAACGCGAAAGCCCCTCTCTCCTGACGACCTTAGCTACATCTTCAGTAAGGAGTGTTCAAAGCAGGAGCTTGATACTGTGAACTCATGGATAGAGATTCCCGAGGAAGTTCGTGAGAAATACACCTATTACAGAGCCACTCCGCTCGTGCGTGCCTATGCACTTGAGAAGGCTTTGGGCACCACTGCGCACATCTATTTCAAGAATGAGAGCACCAATCCTTTAGGTTCTCACAAGATAAATTCGGCCATTCCGCAGTGTTATTACTGTAAAGAAGAGGGTGATACCAACGTGACCACAGAGACCGGAGCAGGTCAGTGGGGCATGGCATTAAGCTATGCAGCTAAGCTCTATGGGCTTGAAGCAGCTGTCTATCAGGTGAAGATTACATTGCAACAAAAGCCTTATCGCTCGATAGCCATGCGTACGTTTGGGGCCACAGTCGAGGGTTCTCCGTCAATGTCTACACGCGCGGGAAAGAATATCATCACGCGAGAACCGAATTATCCCGGTACATTAGGCACGGCAATTTCAGAGGCCATAGAACTTGCAACGACTACTCCTGGCTGTAAATATACGCTTGGTTCGGTGCTCAATCATGTGGGATTGCATCAGACAGTGATTGGTCTTGAGGCCGAAAAACAGATGGAAATGGCTGGTGAATACCCTGATAAAGTGATAGCATGTTTTGGAGGTGGCAGTAATTTTGGAGGCATTGCATTCCCTTTTATGCGTCATCTTTTTGACAGAAGTCATGCAAATACCGAGTTCATTGCAGCTGAACCTGCGAGTTGTCCGAAGCTTACCCGCGGTAAGTTTGAATATGATTTCGGAGACGAAGCAGGCTATACGCCATTGCTTCCGATGTACACATTGGGGCATGATTTCAAGCCCGCCAACATCCATGCAGGCGGTCTTCGCTACCACGGTGCAGGTGTGATTATCTCGCAACTCATCAAGGATGGCTATATGCACGGCGTTGATATTCCGCAGTTAGAGTCGTTCCAAGCAGGCCTTCTCTTTGCGCAAACCGAGGGAATTATACCTGCTCCGGAGAGCTGTCACGCTATAGCAGCGACTATTCGTGAGGCTAAAAAGGCCACCGAAGAGGGCAAGTCGCCTGTCATTCTCTTCTGTCTTAGCGGTCATGGACTGATAGATATGCCGAGCTACGACAGCTATATCAATGGCGATCTGCGCAATTATAGCTTGAGTGATGAGGAGATTGAAGAGAGCTTAAAGCGTATTCCAAGGTAAATTAAAAGCCTTTTTTGAAAACGAAAATGTAAAAAAAGAGTGCGTTAAAAAGGCACTTTGAAAATCTTCGAAATAGAAATGGGAAAGCCGTTTTCAGCGAGTTACAGAGGCTGAAAACGGCTTTTGTTTCATCATTTATGGCTTGTTATTTTGCAATCTGCGTCAAATTACACGTTCATCTGCATCAACTTACAGGCTCATCTGCGTCATTTCAGCGTGCGTTTTGCCTCATTTTGGACGCTGATATGACGCAGATTGCAACGCTTTTTGCCATGATTTTACGCTGTATCTTGCCTTGTTTTTCATAACATCCTCATAGTCAATGTGTTGCAAGTAGGCTCAAAACTCGCGTATTTCCGACCGCAATGCTTTTGCTTCTCAGCACGCCCCTTCCTGCGAAAGCATTTGTAAAAGAATTTAATAGATACCCACCCCCAACCCCTCCTCAAGGGAGGGGAGAACTGACTTGCGGAGCCTCCCCCTGCCCCTCCCAAGGAGGGGAGCGTGAACTTGCAAGGAAATTAGTTATAACTCACTTCGTAATTATGCATTATGAATTGTGCATTATGCATTAAATACAGTTCAACATTCCTCATTCCACATTAAAAATTATGCATCATGCATTGTGAATTATGCATTAAAACAATTCCACATTACTAACAGTGCTGTGGCTTTTCAAGCCACAGGAACCTTCTGATTATAATAAAGATAAATCCCAATAAACTTGTTTTTTCTGTATGGAAGCGGTTGAAACTGACTTGCATAAAAAAAGGGGCTCCGCCGAGTCCCAACCTTTGTTAACCTTAAATCTAATACTATGAAAAACACATTGCAAAGATATCTCTAATTTCAATGCTTGTCAAGAGATAGTAGGCATAAAATGATTTAATATTTGTTTTTATTGATTTATATCAATTGTGTGTACGCAAACAAACTGTTTTCAGCCTTCATCTTAACGCAAAAGAAGCTTAAAAACTTGTTTTATTCAAAATTAATCTCTATCTTTGCACCAGATAAAACACAGAGAGTGAAATAAGGATTTGGAATTCCGACAGGCGCATTTTGTCGGGGTTCTTATTTTTTTGGTTACTCTTTCAGCGTTCAATTTTAATTAACTAAACAAGAAAGATTATGGCTTACATGTCACAAGAAGGCTACGATAATCTTGTAGCAGAGCTCCAACGGCTTGAATCAATAGAGCGTCCTAAGGCATCAGCCGCAATTGCTGAAGCCCGCGATAAAGGCGACTTAAGTGAGAACTCAGAGTATGATGCAGCCAAAGAAGCCCAGGCTCATCTCGAGGATAAAATCAATAAGATGAAGGTTTCCATTGCTGAAGCGAAGATAGTTGACTTGTCTCGTCTCAGCACGGATGCCGTTCAAATTATGTCTAAGGTAGAGATGACCAACATGGGAACCAAGGCTAAGATGGTATATACTATTGTCAGTGAGAGCGAAGCAAACTTGAAGCAGGGCAAGATCAGCATTAAAACGCCGATTGCACAGGGGTTGTTGAACCACAAGGAGGGCGAAATCGTTGAGGTAAAGATACCTCGTGGCACCATTAAACTACGTATTGATAAGATCAGTATTGATGTGTAAATAACGCTTAATTCCTTAAAAGAAAAAGATATGAGTACCGTGTTCTCAAAGATTGCAGCAGGGGAGATCCCAAGCTACAAATGTGCCGAAAGCGAAAAGTTCTATGCGTTTCTCGACATTGACCCCGTCACAAAGGGACACACTTTGGTTATACCTCGCAGGGAGGTTGACTATATTTTCGACATGGATGATGATGAGTTGGCCGAGTTTGAAGTGTTTGCCAAGCGGGTAGCTCGTGCCATTAAAGCAGCTTTCCCCTGTAAGAAAGTGGCACAGGTTGTGCTCGGTCTTGAGGTAAATCATGCTCATATCCACTTGCTTCCAATGAATAGTGAAGCTGATGTTGACTTCAAACATCATGTGAAACTCACCGAAGAGGAATTTCAAGAAATAGCGGAGAAGATTAGAAAAGAGTTCAAATAGGAAGTCTCCCCCTGTCCTTTGCTTTCCTTGTTGCGCTCACTCAACGAACAGCGACCTACGGTTCCAAAGGAGAGAAGGGTGAACTTGCGAGTTTACAGAACTTTTCTTTCCGACAAAGTTTAAGTATGTGAAACCATAAAAAGCGGCATTCTGCGATGCAGAGTGCCGCTTTTTGAGTCTCAATCTGTTTCCTTTTGTCAAGTTTGAGCAAATCTTTTGCCGTTCAAACTCTTTCCCTTGGGGAAGGTTAGCGTGGGTTTTAAGAGCCTTTTGAAAAGCTCAACAATCTCTCCATCAGCCTCGGTATGCCATAGTTCTCTATCTCTTCTTCCTTTATCCAGATGAAATCTGAAGGCAAAGTGGGCTGTTGTTGCGGTGTAAGAAGATAGAAATCAGCAAGGATGATACGATGAGTGAGCACGTGTTTCACATCCTTTTGTAGCAGAATGGCAGTCGAACAGAGGTCTGAAGTAAGGTGTTCGGCCTCGGGAACTGTCCACAGTCCCTGCCAGATATCACCGCTTCCACGCTTGTGAATGGCTGTCATTCCGTTCCACCTTATATAATATAAGGCGAGATGTCGTGTCTTTACTTTCACCGTTTTGAGTTTCACGGGCAGCTGTTCTACGCGTGCTTCGCGTCTTGCTACACATGTTTCAGCTAACGGGCAAACTTCACATTGCGGACTTTTTGGCGTACATTGTGTTGCTCCGAAGTCCATTACGGCCTGGTTGTAGTCGGCAGCTGCCCCTTGAGGTAAATGTTCTTGGGCCAGTGCAGCAAAGAGTTTAATGCCTTCAGTGGTATTAATAGGCGTGTCGATACCGAAGTATCGCGCCAGAACTCGATAGAAGTTGCCGTCGACGGAAGCCACTTGAAGACCGAAAGCAAAGCTTCCAATGGCCGCAGCTGTATAGTCTCCCACGCCTTTCAGCCGCTTGATACCGTCTAAAGTGTTGGGAAAATGCCCCAAGGCAACTATCTGTTGCGCCGCTTTATGCAGGTTTCGAGCCCGTGAATAGTAGCCCAATCCCTGCCACATACGCATTACTTCGTCTTCTTTTGCAGCTGCAAGGTCTTCTACGCAAGGCCATTTCTCCATGAAACGCAGCCAATAATCCATGCCTTGTACAATGCGAGTCTGTTGCAATATGATTTCACTGAGCCAGATAGCATAGGGATCTTGCGTGTTGCGCCACGGCAGATTGCGCCCGTTTGTGCGATACCAGGCGAGTAAAGTCGAAGTGAAAAGCGAGATGTTTTGCTTCATATTCGTGCAAAGTTACAATTTTTCTCAGATAAAAAGAGTATCTTTGTAGGGATAAATCCAACTGTATAATGTTGTGGAAAACAAATTAATCAGTGCGAAACATGATGCAGACGAATGTCGAACTTGAGCAGGCTTGGGAGTTTGTGGAACATACAGGTACGAGCGTATTCCTTACGGGAAAGGCCGGAACGGGTAAGACTACATTTCTTAGAAGTGTAGTGGAGAAAAGCCAAAAGCGGTTGGTTGTGGTTGCACCTACAGGTGTTGCAGCTATCAATGCGCGTGGAGTAACCATTCATTCTTTCTTTCAATTGCCCTTTTCTCCCTATATTCCAAATACCATAGTCAAGGGAGAATATGGGGTATCTAAGGAAAAACGGAACATCATCAGAACGCTTGACCTTCTCATTATCGATGAAATCAGTATGGTTCGAAGCGACCTTTTGGATGCGATTGACTCGGTGTTGCGTCGCTTCAAGAACCCCATGAAGCCCTTTGGTGGCGTTCAATTGCTCATGATGGGCGACCTCCAACAGCTCACTCCGGTAGTAACTGAGGAGGATGCCGGCATGTTGAAGCCTCATTATTCGACCCCTTATTTCTTTGGAAGTCACGCACTTTCTCAGATACCCTACGTCACCATAGAACTCAAACACGTTTACAGACAGCAGGGTGTTGGCTTTCTTCATCTCCTGAACCATGTGAGAGAAGGGCGTCCTACGGCTGAAGATATGCAGCAACTGAACGCTCGGTTTCATCCTGATTTCCATCCTGATGCAGACCAAGGCTATATCAGATTGACAACTCATAACGCCATGGCTGACCATTATAATGACAGTCAATTGGCGCAACTTCAAACGCCTTCGTTCGACTTCAAGGCTGAAATCAATGGCGTTTTCCCTGAATATAGCTATCCCACGAACGAGGTGTTGACACTCAAGAAAGGTGCACAGGTGATGTTTGTGAAGAATGATTCTTCGCCTCTTCGACAGTATTATAATGGTCGTATAGGGCGAGTGAAGCGCATAGATCAGGAAAACATTATCGTACATTGCCCCGGAGATGACTTCGATATCACTGTAGGTGTGCAGGAATGGGAGAATACTCGCTATGTCATTAATAAGGAAACAAAGGAGATAGAGCCTGATGTTCAAGGTTCATTCAGGCAATATCCGCTGCGATTGGCATGGGCAATCACCATTCATAAGAGCCAGGGGCTGACCTTCGAACATGCCATTATAGATGCTGGTTTGTCGTTTGCTTCGGGACAAGTCTACGTGGCCTTGAGTCGTTGCAAGACTCTTGAAGGACTTGTTCTTGCCTCTCGTATTGACGAAAAAGCTATCATTAATGACCAGCGGGTGAATGATTATATCTCGCGACAAGAGGAAGAAGCACGTCGAAGTATAGGTCTTTTGGAACTTTACAAGCAAGATTATTACAAGCAACTGCTGGTAGAACTCTTCAGTTTCCATGATATTCTGCGTGCTCAAGAGAGTCTTTGCAGGGCTGCGGTAGAGTGGCTCCATGCCTATCCGAAACTCACTTTGCTCCATAAGTCGACGCTCAACAGTTTGCAAAAGCAGGTAGGAAGCGTTGCCATGAAATGGCTTTCGGTCATCCAACAATCTAATTATGACCAGCTGACAGAGGGCGCTTTTCTCGACAGAGTGAAGCGAAGTGCAGGCTATTTCAATGCAACACTCAATACCTATATACGTCCGTTGCTTGCCCAGACACGCGATATAAAGATTGAAAACAAGCATGGTGCCGAGCGTTTGCAAGCCACTTTTGATGATCTCTCTTTGGCTTATCTCACCAAACACTACTTGCTTGATGAAGTCTGTAAACGCGGATTTGATGTCGGTTGCTATCTGAAAATGCGCCAGACAGCCTTTCTTGATGCACTCGATGAGGTGGCTCCGCAGGCTAATGGCCCACGTCGCAGACGCAAATCGAAGTTAGAAAGTGCGGCTCCAAAGCCCAAACGGGAAGACACTAAGCTTGTTTCGCGTCGCATGTTTGATGCAGGAAAGACCGTTGGAGATATCGCTGTGGCTCGCAGTCTGACAGTAGCAACGATTGAAAACCATTTGGCTTATTACGTCGAACAGGGCGAACTCGAGGCTGTCGACATTATAGGAAAGGAACGTTATGAGGCTGTTAATAGTGCCATTCATAAGCTTAGAACCACCGTCGACATGAAAACCATTAAGGAATTATGCCCGAGTGAGGTCACCTATGGCGACATTAAAGTGGTCTTGGCAGAGAAAAACAGACGCGCTTCTACGGCTTCTTGAAGCGTCCTTTGAATGGTTCGGTCAGTGCATACGTGCGTTTCAGCGTCTCGGCATCAATGGTTTGATGAACTAAATCGAGCGCGAAAGGCATCATTTCCTTAGCTTCCTGCGAGCGCAGATAATTCGCATCAAGACACCATGTACCTAATCTGTAACGGTCAAGTGCGTCAGCATCCTTGAAATCATGATATACCGTGAGCCATGCAGGAGCTTCATCTTTGCCCTCATTCTGAATATAGGCATCACCCAAAGTGTCGTCTTGGTCGTGGAAACGGATAGCAGCATAGGCTTCAGGAAGATAGTGCATGTCGGCATGTTCCGCACAGAATGCTTTGTAATATTCGGCAGCCCGCTCGCCATGTCCCTTGTCGAGATAGTTGTCTTTGCGTCGGGTGTCATGAAATATCGCGGCATGACAGAGTGCAATTGTGGCTCTTATGCGCAGCTTCTGCATGTTGGCAAGCCGAAGCGCATGCAGCAAAACGCGCTCGCAATGACCTTCTGTGTGCACGTCAATGTCGTCTTCAAGCGGCCAGAAATCCACCTCACAGTGCATTCGTTGTGCCCAGAAAGTGAACATTTCTCTTATCTGTGTGCTTTCTTTCTCAAGGATGCTATTGAATATATTCATAATTTTTTGCTACTTTTGCAAGTGATATGAAGAAGATTTTTCTATTTGTTTTGTGCAGCGTGGCAGCCATGTCAGTGTCTACTTCATGCCGTTTTGCGCGTGAAGACAACCCCGGTGACACCGTAGCAGCTAACGAATTCGACCCTACAATCGGTCAGAAGGCCAAGTCGTTGCACGCATCAGCCGACACCTCGGCTATGAATTCGACGGTTGACAGCACGGATATTTTCTTTGTGGGTGACGGCAGTACGAAGCAGCAGTTGCAATTGGTTTCCTACCCAAGCAAGCGCGATACCGCCGTTTTCTCCAAGGCACGCCACATCAAAGTGCAGGGAAATGCAGACTTTGGGCACGTGGTTCGCGTTGGTTTCTATCGTCTGCCGTCCGGTGACTCCATTGTGAAGACTGTCGAAGAAATTACATTATAAATCAGTTGGGGGCACAAAGTATGGTGCAGACACGGTCTTGAAAGGCTCTGCCATTACGCCCGTGCATCACTCCTTGATTGATAATGGCGAAGCAAAGCATGTGTCCATTGGCCGCCTGACAATAGCCGGCAAGACTGCTGATACCGGTAAGTGTGCCCGTCTTAGCCTTTACATTGTCGCGCGTAAAACTTCCTTTCATTCGTTTTTTCAATGTTCCGTCAACGCCTGCTATAGGGAGTGCAGGCATCAGTTGGTGGCGGATGTTCTCGTTTTTGTAGGCATAGCGCAGCATTTTCACTTCTAATTCTGCGCTGACATAATTGTAGAGAGAAAGCCCAGAGCCGTCAGCAAACTTATATCGTGACGCATCTAATCCGATTTTATCAACCAAACGGCGCTCCACAGCGCGTGCACTTCGTGCCGAAGCAGGGTGGTTTCCCGTGCTTGCAGCTATCTGATAATACATTGCTTCGGCATAAAGATTGTTGCTTTCCTTAAGCATACGCATCAGAATTTGGTCGATAGTGTGAAATCGGTTGACGATACAAAAGGCATCAGCGGGCTTGCGCTTTTCGTCTATATTGGCATCAACATAGATGCCATGTGCTACGAGTGCATCGAGAAAACGCGCCATGAAGATATCTTTTCCACTGATGAGTAGCGGTGTCAGTACGGGGTTTTTGTCGTCCCAACACCAGCCTTCTCCATACTGTTTTGTGTCTTTCATGCTCAAGTCGGCATAGAGATGCCCTTCGATAGTGTCGACACCCATCTTGCGGATAGCTTCAACAAAGGCATTGAGATCATCGGTGTTGAAGCGTGGATCGAAGCCTCCTACACAGTAAATGTCGCCTACAAGCTTGTTGTTTTCAATCTTTCCGGTGTAGCAAAGCTCGGTTTTGAACTGATAATCTCCGCCTAATCTGTCAATTGCTGTAATTGCTGTGACGAGTTTCATCGTGCTTGCCGGACGCATCAGTTGGTGCTCATTGAAGGCAAAGATAGTGCTGTCGGCATCAAGATCATAGACCATCAAGCCCACTTGTGAGGTCTTGAGAAGGTCGCTTCTGAGCAGTATTGCTAACTTGTTTTGCACACTTTGGGGCCACGGTAGGGCTATCGTGTCATCCGGAAGCGGGCTGATCATCGCCGAATCAGCTACATCACTCTCGTCATTATCTTCTATTGTCTCGTTCTCTATCTGCGAAAATGCAGGCAAAGTAAGCATTGAAAGCAGGAGAAACAGATATTTCAAATTCTTCATTGTCTTTTCTTTAGTTCGCTCATGAAAGCCTTCTGGTCGTCCGGTTGCAGACTGATGAGTCGGTTGGGGCCGTATTTCACGAGCAGATAACGACTTGTTCCGAAGGCTGTTTGCATGGGAATCACCTTCACGATGTCGGCAACTCGAATGTCCTTGTAGCACGAAAGGCGTCCACGGTCAATGCGCAGGATGTCGTTTCCCTGGTCATCATGCATGAAAGTATAGGTGGTATGGAGCACGCGCTCAATGATCAACACGACAAAGATTGCCGTGATAAAGCCCGCAAAAGGCATCATGTGCCAAAAGCACCAGAGTGAAAATAGCGTGAATAAACCAATGGCACACTTGGCAACAAGCGTGAACTGATGATGAAAGACCCTATCCATTACATGATCAATAATATTCTTGCGTGCAAAAGTAATAAAAAGAAAGCAGAAACGTTTCTATCTTATTGTATTTTAGGATTTGTTGCATTCAATTCTGTTTTATTGCAGATAAGGTGAAAGTATAGCTTGTTTTCAATTCGATTTCGATAGAGGTTTCACCGTTTGAAAGCTTTACTTGCATGCGCTCTTCCATTCCTTGACACTGTATGATGAATGATAGCGAAAGATATGTTAATGCTTTTCAAAGATGTTTACAATTGTCCTTGCATAGCTTGCGTATTTGAAAAATCTTTTCTCCCTGTTCAAAATACGTGAGTTTTGAAGCGTTTCGGCAAAGTGTTGACTGTCAAATGGTTATCTTGTTTGATGCTTTTTGAAGCACTTAGTGACATTGAAAATACTTGCGATTTGCGTCATTTCAGCTTGTAATCTGCGTCAAGATGCGTGATGATTTCAGTCACTTTGCGAGGTAAAGTGACAGAGATAGCGAAGCAAGAAGGCTGAAGTGAGAATATCGAAGGCATGAAATCACTCCACTTTTATGCAGAAATGGCTTCACAGTCACATTGGAAGCGACATTTCATTTCTATTTGGTAGGGTCTTGAAATGTTAAAAACAGGATAACAATATTTACAAAAACAGAAGGAAGGTAAACTCGAATTTATAAACTTTCAGATGAGAATATGGCAGTTTCCCCACAGCAATAACCGCACAAGATACTTTTCATCATCATAGGGTTTCAACATTATTCAAAGCCGCTTTCCTCTTAACTTCCTGACCACTCCAAGGCAGATGAAACGGAAAAAGGTTGAAAGAACAAGCCTTGACAGGCTTCCTCTTCCAACCTTTTATAGGTTTTAATCGTTAAATCTGATTAGAGATTTGGGTTCATTTCTTTCCACTTGTCAACAGAAGGAACAATACCAAGCTCAACAATCTCGTCACGCATCTTGCAAAGATGCTCGTAAGACTTCTGCAAACCGTCCATTTCTTCCTTGGTTCCCGTAGGTTCTGTGAAGTGAACACCGGTCTTGTCAATCGTTGTCGGCATTGCCATCATGACATTCTTAAAGCCAAGCTTGTCGTTGCAAACATAGCAACCAGCCGGCAAAGTGAACTTCTCGCCACCCATAGCTGCCTCAATCATCTTCACAGCATTATATGCCGGACTCTGGAAAGAGCTGCGACCACGGAGCTTAATGATGTTAGAACCGCCCTGAACTGTGTGATGTTTAATCTCTTCCCAACGCTCATCAGAAAGCTTCATCTCAGCCAATGGCTTGCCATCTACCTTTACTTGAGAAGCAAATACAGCCATCTGCTCACCGTGACCGCCATAAGTGTGTGCGCCGGTAACTTTATCCTGCTGTACACCGAACTCCTCTGCAAGTGCCTGCTGCAGGCGAGTTGAGTCGAGAGCAGCAAGAGATGTCAACTGACTTGGCTTCAAACCAGAGTGAATCAACGTTGTCAAAGCGGTTACATCTGCAGGGTTGAAGATGACAACAACATGCTCTACATTGGGGCAGTACTTCTTGATATTGTCACCAAACTCGGCAGCAATCTTGCAGTTTCCTTTCAAAAGATCCTCACGGGTCATGCCTTCCTTGCGTGGAGCACCGCCGGATGAGATAATATACTTAGCACCGGTGAATGCCTTTTCAGGGTCAGTGGTGTAGCAAAGATTAGCACCAGGGAATGCACATTGAGCCATCTCATCATATACTCCGTGTACACCTGGCTCGAAAATATCGTAGAGACAGATGTTAGGAGTAAGCCCGAGCATCAATACACTCTGTACCATGTTAGAACCAATCATACCACCTGCGCCGACGATAACCAGCTTGTCATTCGTTAAATACTTCATAATTGTAATTAATATTGTTTTGTTTTGAAATCTGATTTCTATGGTTTGTCCAACCGCAAAGTTAGTAAAAAATCCATGATTCAATGTATTTATCCAAGAGATTATTTGTTGTTAATTCTTAAAAACTTTATCTTTGTCATGTCGATTTAGCAAAACAAAGCACATGGAAACAATTAACCAACGATTGGAAGCATTGCGCGAAGTGATGCAACAAGAGCATATCGCAGCTTTCATCTTCCCAAGCACAGATGCTCATAACAGTGAATATGTGGCTCCACATTGGAAAGGACGCGAATGGATATCAGGCTTCAACGGCTCTGCAGGAACGGCCGTTGTCACGCTGAAAAGTGCTGCCTTGTGGACGGATTCGCGCTATTTTCTGGCAGCCGAGCAACAACTTGCAGGTTCAGAATACCAACTTATGAGGCTCAAAGTAGACGGAACGCCTACCATTGCAGAATGGATTGGACAGCAATGCGAGGCAGGAAGCGAGGTGGGTATTGACGGAACAGTGAGCTGTTATGCTGAAACTGAAGCCTTGAAAGCCGAACTGCGCCACCAGGGAGGCATGACTTTGCGGCTCAATCTCGACCCACTGACTCGCATTTGGAACGACCGGCCGGCCATTCCCCAGCATAAAATTGAATTGCAACCTCTTGAGTTTGCCGGAGAAACTACAGCCTCGAAACTCGACAGGATACGTCAAGCCCTGCGCCGACAACATTGTGACGGCATGCTGATGTCGGCCTTGGATGATATTGCCTGGACACTGAACATGCGTGGAACCGATGTGCATTGTAACCCGGTTTTCGTGAGTTATCTTGTCATTGAGCATGAAAAGACAACACTTTTTGTTGATAACGACAAGCTGACATCTGAAGTTTCAGCCTATCTTGCCATGCTTTCCATTAAGGTTCTCCCTTATAATGAGGTGGAAAAATATCTTAAACGGGACTACTTTGCCTATAACATTCTGCTTGATCCTAACGAGACCAACAGCTATTTAGTGGCCTGTGCGAAAGAAGGAAGAGCAGTAGTTGTGCTGACAACATCGCCCATACCAGAGATGAAAGCAGTGAAAAATGAGACAGAAATCCAAGGTTTTCACAATGCAATGAAACGTGACGGTGTAGCCATGGTGAAGTTTCTCAAATGGCTCATACCCGCTGTAAAGGCTGGTCATGAAACTGAAATTTCATTGGATAAGAAACTGACAGACCTGCGTAGTCAACAGCCATTGTTCCGTGATAGTTCTTTCGATACCATCGTTGGATACGAACATCATGGTGCAATTGTACATTACGAAGCCACTCCCGAGACAGACATTGCTATCGAACCCCATGGATTTGTGCTCATCGACAGTGGCACCCAATATCAAGACGGCACAACGGATATCACGCGAACCGTTGCCCTTGGGCCTCTCACAGAAGAGCAGAAACGCGTCTACACCATAGTATTAAAGGGGCATATCCAACTTGAATTAGCTCGTTTTCCCGATGGAGTCAGTGGCACACAACTCGATGCTTTAGCCCGTGAACCCCTATGGCGTGAAGGCTATAACTTCCTCCATGGCACTGGACATGGCGTTGGTTCATATCTCAATGTGCATGAAGGGCCTCATCAAATACGCATGGAATACAAGCCCGCTCCACTGCATGCAGGCATGACGGTGACCGATGAACCAGGGCTATATCTGTCAAATCGTTTCGGCGTTCGTATTGAAAACACCTTACTCATAACGGCAGATGAGGAGACAGAATTCGGCAAATTCCTTCGCATGGAACCCCTAACGCTTTGCCCAATTGACACAACTCCAATTCTCATCCCTATGATGACCGATGAAGAGATTGCTTGGCTCAATACCTACCATGAATATGTTTACACTGCTCTCTCACCGCTTTTGAATGCCGAGGAACGTGAATGGCTGCGCAATGAAACACAAGCTGTCAGGCGCGAACAAGCCTAACGCGGTGTTATGATGTCACACCATGCCGATAAACAAGAAGCAAGTTGTCTAATCACTTGCTTTATTCTTAAATTTTGTAAAATAAGAACTGCAAAACTTGCAGCGTTAAAATAAATTGTCTACTTTTGCACCCGCCTTACAACTTAAGGGCGTTTAGCTCAGCTGGTTTAGAGCATCTGCCTTACAAGCAGAGGGTCGGCGGTTCGAATCCGTCAACGCCCACCGATGTAACGGGTGGTTACCAGAGTGGCCAAATGGGGCAGACTGTAAATCTGCTGGCTATGCCTTCGGTGGTTCGAATCCATCACCACCCACTTCAATGAAAGGGATTTAGCAATGCTAAATCTCTTTTTTTATACTTTGAAATGCATCATTTCGCATTCTTTTTGTAACTTTGTGAAATGATGAATTCAGTCTTGTATATTAAGAATATGGTATGCGATCGTTGTAAGATGGCCGTAGAAAAGGTGCTGCGCGATAACAACATGCAACCGCTTTCCGTAGAACTTGGCGAAGTACATGTTGAGAAAAAGCCCAATGAAACACAGTACAAGCAACTCAAAGGCGACCTTGAAGCTTTGGGCTTTGAACTTCTTGACGACCGCAAACACCAGACTATAGCGCAAATCAAGACTGCTATAATCCAGCTTGTACACTATCGTGACAGCTCTACAAACTTCAACCTAAGCGATTATCTCGCATCAGAACTCCACGCTGACTACAGCGCATTGAGCAAACTTTTCAGTGAAGTTACGGGGCAGACTATTGAGCGTTATTTCATCGAACAGCGTATTGAGCGTGTCAAGGAGCTGATACGTTATGACCAGATGAGCCTCACTCAGATTGCCTTTCAAATGAACTACTCAAGCGTTTCTCATTTAAGCAGTCAATTCAAAAGCGTCACAGGCATGACACCTACACAATTCAAAGCCCTCAAAATAAATACCCGACGCGGCATCGATGAGATTTAATCATCAGCCGATTTCATTCTTTTCTCTTCCAATATTGCTGTAACAAACGTCGCCACAACGGTTGTTTCATGTGCTCAAATCGCCTCAATGCACGAGAAGTTTTATGCTTCCCAATCTGTAAAATCGCAGCAGCCTTGTCAAAATCAAAGACACCATAGCGTTTCATCGGCACCTGGACAACAAGGTCGGGACGTGAGATTAAGATCTGTTGACGTGTATTTTGTTCGAGCATAATTGCGATAGTGCGCATCAACAACGTTACATAATTGATATTGATACCCTCAAAATGCTTCATAATGCGGTTCATGACAGCTGCCGGCATCGACTTACTGAGCAACTTTCTCTCCACAAACTGCTGCATGAGAAGCTCGCCTTGATAATCATGAGTGCTCACATTGATGCCGAAAAGCAAGTCACCCGAATGCCTCACCACCCTGTTCAAAGGCAATGAATTGACTAATCCGCCATCAACAAGCAACATTTCTTCCCGCCTAACGGGATTGAGAAACAGCGGTATTGAGATGCTGGCACGGATGGCATCATAAAGGCTTCCATGGTCGAAAATGACCTCCTTTCCACTGTTCCAATCGGTCGCAACGGCCGTATAAGGAATGGGGAGATCCTCAATATTGACATCGGGCACAATCTCTTTCAAGGCCTCCATCACCCTGTCGCCCTTGACCAAATGAGTCAAACTCAATGAAAAATCAACCAAAGAAAGCACTTTTCTGCGGTCAAGTGCCAACACCCAGTCTTTCACTTCGGGCAGTTTCCCAGCAGCATACATGCCACCTATGAGTGCTCCCATTGAGCAACCGGCAATCGAAGTGATTTCATATCCGTGGCTTTCCAAGGTCTCAATGGCCCCGATATGCGCCAATCCGCGCGCTCCACCGCCTGACAATACCAATGCAATCTTCTTTTTCATGGCAACAAACTCCATTCAATGGTTTATCAATTCTCCACATCTGTGCTTCTTTCTAAAACACATACATGAGCAAACACCACAGAAGCCACAGTTCCATCCCAAAAGGAAAGAGCTGCGGCTTCTGGTTTTTCACCTTATTATATAAGGCCTATTGGAACTGCATTTATCCGTAGATAACGTTTCCGTTCTCGTCTTTATAATCGTCCAATGCCTTACTATATTGGTTCATTGCACGCAAACTCATACCCATATTAGAGAAACCGCCGTCATGGAACAGCGTCTGCATGGTCACCTTACGCGTCAAATCGCTGAACAAAGTAACGCAATAATCGGCGCATTCATCAGCAGTAGCGTTGCCAAGAGGCGACATCTTATCGGCAAAGTCCATCATGTTATCAATGTCCTTTATACCTTTACCAGCGGTCGTAGCTGTAGGAGATTGCGACACAGTATTAATGCGGACATTCTTCTCACGACCATAGATATAGCCGAAACTACGCGCGATACTCTCCAACAGACTCTTGGCATCTGCCATGTCATTGTAGCCGAAGAACGTGCGGTGTGAAGCCACATAAGTCAGTGCAACGACTGAACCATAATCAGCAATAGCGTCAACTTTCTTGGCAGCCTGCAACATCTTATGGAACGAAATGGCTGAAATATCAAGCGTTTTATTCAACCAATTATAGTCAAGATCATCGTAAGTGCGATGCTTGCGCACGTTAGGACTCATACCAATGGAATGGAGTACGAAGTCTATTTTGCCGCCCAACAACTCCTGAGCCTTTACAAAAACATTCTCAAGATCATCGTAATTGGTGGCATCAGCCGCAATGACTGGCGCATTAATCTTCTTTGAAAGCTCGTCAAGCGTACCCATACGGAGTGCCATTTCAGTGTTACTCAGCACCATGGATGCGCCTTCTTCTGCACAACGTTCTGCCACTTTCCATGCTATTGACATGTCGTTCAGCGCACCGAAAATAATGCCGCGCTTTCCTTTCAATAAGTTGTATGCCATAATTTTCTATTTTTAAATCCGCTGCAAAGTTACGTCTTTCGGGCAAGAATACCAAAAAAAAATGCACAAAATGGGTTTTTCTGTGTAGTTCAAAGAATGATTCAAGTGGCTCATTTCAGCTTTCAAAAGTGACAGCCTGCCTTTTCCGACAACACTTTTCCAGTGTTCCTGAATGTCGATTTTGTAAAGTTTATTGGCTAAAAAACATGCCGTTTCATTTTCACCATCTGGAGAAAATAAACGCTGAAAATTGACTTTCAATAACAAAATGAAGCGAATGAAAACTTCAAAATCGACATTTCACATGCCAATCTGCGTCAAGACATCATGTATTCTGCATTAAATCAGTCCACTATCTGCATCAAGTAACCGCGCAACTTGCATCAAATTGCACGACAAAGTGACGTAAATCACACTGTTTATCAACATCATGTTATGCTGCTTCTCCTGTTGTTTTTTATAATCAACTGATTGACAATACTTTACAAACTCATTCAAAACTCGCGTATTTCCGACCGCAACGCTTTTATTTTTCAGCACGCCCCTTCCTGCGAAAGCATTTGTAAAATAATTTAATAGATACCCACCCCCAGCC
>SKDY01000867.1_pt1 | contig 21822 bp, 20 predicted proteins | sample 4826591 | NCBI WGS metagenome assembly SKDY01 (sample SAMN11008823, study PRJNA524170) | human gut metagenome | biome: Human fecal sample; material: Feces; isolation source: fecal sample from pouch patient p10, p22 | host: Homo sapiens | place: Israel: Tel-Aviv | collected 2016-06-15 | reverse complement strand
TAGTATATCTTACTCTGTTGTTAATTGTTAGCTGTATAGTAGGGACCTTTGTGTATTTATAATTTTGGATAAATAAGAAAATGGAAACAAAACATATAAAGATTAGTGAATACGACTATGTACTGCCTGATGAGCGGATAGCAAAATTTCCTTTGCCACAGCGCGATCATAGTAAGCTGTTGATTTATGAACATGGAAAAGTGAGTGATGATGTTTTTTTTAGCTTACCGAAATATCTGCCACAACATGCTTTGATGGTTTATAACAATACGCGGGTTATTCAGGCACGTATGCATTTTCGTAAGGAGACAGGAGCACTCATTGAGGTGTTTTTAATGGAACCTGCAGCTCCGACAGATTATGAATTAATGTTTCAAACGAAGGGGCAATGTTCTTGGCTATGTATGATAGGAAATCTCAAGAAGTGGAAGGAAGGTTCTTTGAAGCGGGACTTTGATGTAAAAGGGGAGCATCTTACACTTTCTGTACTGTTGAACTATGAGAAGAGTGCACATAGTGCTACAGGAACTAACTATTGGGTAGACTTTTCTTGGGATAATGCAAATATCAACTTTGCTGAAATCCTTGAAGTTGTAGGTGAATTACCAATCCCTCCTTATTTGAATCGTGAAACCGAAGAAAGCGATAAGTTAACCTATCAAACGGTTTATAGCAAGATAAAGGGTAGTGTAGCTGCACCTACGGCTGGACTTCATTTCACGGATGATGTTTTATGGGCAATAGAGGCTCGTGGGATTGAGCGTGAAGAAGTTACCTTACATGTAGGGGCCGGAACATTCAAACCTGTTAAGAGCAAGGAAATTTATGGGCATGAAATGCATACCGAATATATTGTAGTTCACCGTCATACGTTGGTAAATCTTATTAAGTATGAGTGTAAAGCTATAGCTGTAGGAACAACGAGTGTGAGGACTTTGGAAAGTCTTTATTACATGGGAGTCAAGTTAGAGAATAATCCTGATGCTACAGAAGAAGAATTACATGTAAGCCAGTGGGAACCTTATGAGAAAGAGCGTGAAGGTGGGCTGATAAATGGTATTACACCAGTTCATGCCATTCAAAATCTTATAGATTGGCTTGACAAAGCAGGTGTAGAAGTTTTACATAGTAGCACGCAGATACTCATAGCTCCAGGCTATGAATATAAGATTGTAAAGATGCTTGTTACTAATTTTCATCAACCTCAGAGCACATTGCTGCTTCTTGTAAGTGCTTTTGTTAAGGGAGATTGGAGAAAAATCTATGACTACGCCTTGGCTAATAACTTCCGATTCCTTAGTTATGGTGATAGCTCGTTGCTTATCCCCTAACTGGAATTATATGAAAAACGTTTGAAAAAGAAATAAAATGAAAAAGGGAGATACTGTAAGATTTCTAAGCGAGACTGGTGGAGGTAAGATCGTCGGTTTCCAAAGTAATAATATTGTACTTGTTGAAGATGAAGATGGTTTTCAGATTCCATTTCCTATCAATGATGTCGTTGTTGTAAGTAGTGATGATTACACATCTTCTAAACTTGTACAGGCTAAGTTCGACTCTGTAGGACAGAAACAAAATAAAGTCGTTAGCCAGCAGAATAATCGTAGCATAAAGTCGATGATGCATGAAGGACAAGATGAGATTATAGACGTCTTTGATGACAAGATAGACAATGATGTTGTTGATGACAATAAAGAAATCTCTTTCAAAAAGCCTGTTGAGGAACGTAAAGGAGGAAATTCTTTGACGGCTTATCTTGCATTTGTACCTCTTGATATAAAGGATGTTGCATCTACTCGTTTCGAAACTTATTTTGTCAATGATAGCAACTACTATATGCAGTTCTGCTATATGACGGCAGAAGGGAATAGCTGGAATTTGAAATTTCAGGGCGAGGTAGAGCCCAATACTAAGCTATATATAGAAGAATTTAGCCGTGAGGAGCTTAATGATATGGCTCATATTGCTGTGCAGTTGATAGCTTATAAGCGTGAAAAACACTTTGTTCTTAAGCCCGGTATTGCTGTGCAGTTCCGTCTTGATCCTGTAAAGTTTTACAAATTACACACCTTCCAAGATAATGACTTTTTTGAGACGCCGGCGTTGTTGTATGGTATCGTTGTCAATGATATTCCTGTGAAACCACTTGTTGTTGATGCCAAGGCATTGAAACGCGAGATGTATGCTAATAATGCTACTTTTCAGCAAGAAACGGAGCAAGATAGTGTAAAAAGTTATGTTCGTCGCTATGAGAATGGTCAGAAGAAAGGCAATCCTTTTCTGATTAAACATCGCGATAATGGTGATATTGTTGTCATTGATCTGCACGCGGATGCATTACTTGATACTACGGCCGGTATGAGTTCAACCGATATTCTCAATTATCAATTAAAGAAATTTCGTGAAGTACTCGCTGAATATGATGGCAAGAAAGGTCAGAAACTCATTTTCATCCATGGCAAAGGAGAAGGAGTTCTTCGCAGTGCTATTGTAAATGCTTTGAAGTATAAATACAAAAAATACACCTATCAAGATGCCTCTTTCCAAGAATATGGTTATGGGGCGACTCAGGTTACAATCAGATAGATTATGAATTACGGATTTATCAAAGTTGCCAGTGCCATACCTTCTGTGAAGGTGGGCGATGTGAAATACAATACTTTGCAGATTGAAAATCTTATAGTACAGGCTGAAAGTCGTGGAGTTGAGATTATTGTTTTTCCAGAACTGTCTATAACAGGTTATACCTGTCAGGACCTCTTCCGTCAGACCCTTCTGCTTGATGCCACGGATACAGCAGTGATGATGCTTCTTGATTTCTCGCGTAAGCTGAATGTCATTTCCATTGTTGGTGCTCCAATCCTTGTCGGCAATCTGCTTTTAAATTGTGCCTTAGTTATTCAGCAAGGTGAAATCCTCGGCATTATTCCAAAGACTTATCTTCCAAACTATAATGAGTTCTATGAGAAACGATGGTTTGCCTCATCACAGGATTTGCGTCCTACGGAAATTCGGTATGCAGGTCATAAATTACTTGTCTCTGCAGATCCAAAACTCTTTGTTACCTCTCAGGGGGTAAAATTTGGTGTTGAAATTTGTGAAGATGTGTGGGCTCCTATTCCCCCAAGCAATCGCTTGGCGCTTTCGGGGGCAGATATTATCTTTAACCTTTCGGCAACTAATGAACTGATTGGTAAGCACAAATATCTCAAGAGTCTGTTGGCCCAGCAGAGTGCACGGATGATGAGTGGCTATGTTTATAGCAGTTGCGGATTTGGTGAGAGTACTCAAGATGTGGTATATGGCGGTAATGCACTCATTTATGAAAATGGTGTGTTGTTAGCTGAAGGAGAGCGCTTTTCCCTTACTCCTCAGTTAGTAGTGTCGCAGATTGATGTGGAGCGTCTTCGTGTCGAACGTTCTAATAACACAACATTTGTCAATGCCCAGCGCCAGGGTGTAATGAATGGCAGCGAAGTCTGGTGCCACGGCATTGATGTCAAGACCGATTTTTGTTTAGAACGCACCATTGATCCTTGTCCATTTATCCCCCAAGATGACGGATTGACGACTTCCTGTGAAGAGATATTCAATATCCAAGTGCTTGGCTTAGCTAAACGATTAGTGCACACCGGTTGCAAACATGTTGTATTGGGGATTAGCGGCGGACTTGATTCCACACTGGCCTTGTTGGTATGCATCCGTACATTTGATAAGTTGCAGATGGATCGCAAGGGAATCATTGGGGTCACGATGCCTGGCTTTGGAACAACAGATCGCACCTATCAGAATGCAATTCAATTAATGGAAAGCCTGAAGATCACAATTCGCGAAATTCCGATAGCCAAGAGTGTCACACAGCATTTTGAGGATATCGGCCATGATATGACTGTTCATGATATAACTTATGAGAACGGGCAAGCTCGCGAACGAACACAAATACTGATGGATTTAAGCAATCAGATCGGTGGTATGGTAATTGGCACAGGCGATCTTTCGGAGCTGGCTTTAGGCTGGGCCACTTATAATGGTGACCATATGAGTATGTATGGAGTCAATGCAAGTGTGCCAAAAACATTGATACAGTATCTCATGCGTTATGTGGCGACAACAATGACAAGTAAGGTTTCTGATATCCTTATGGATATAATCGACACCCCAATCAGCCCGGAACTGATACCTGCTGATGCGGGCAATACTATTTGTCAAAAGACAGAAGACCTTGTAGGCCCCTATGAGCTGCATGACTTCTTTCTCTATTATTTCTTGCGTTTCGGCTTTCGGCCACGCAAAATATTCATGTTGGCACAGAAAGCATTTGCAGGTCATTATGATGACGAGGTGATTAAGAAATGGCTGACAATATTCTGTCGTCGTTTTTTCAGTCAGCAGTTCAAGCGTAGTTGTCTGCCTGATGGTCCGAAAGTTGGCAGTGTCAGCCTTAGTCCGCGTGGTGATTGGCGCATGCCGAGCGATGCAACGAGTGCATTGTGGTTAAAGGAATGTGAGGAGCTTTGATGCATGTCAGGTTTTGCATATCATTATCTTGATGTGTAGTTCGGGCTAAAGAAACAAAATAAAAAAACGTATATCCCATGAAAGATATACGTTTTTTATATTCAAGTATGTCTGTAATCTTACGGCTATTTGACAATACCTTTCTCCAAATATTCAGCCAAATTTGTTCTCACTTTTTCAGCTGCACCTTCAGAAGCAACCTTGGCCATGTCGCTGTCTACCATGAGGTTGACTAATTCCTCGAAGCTGGTTTTGCTGGGGTTCCAGCCCAATTCTGCCTTTGCTTTAGTGGGATCACCCCACAAGTTTATTACATCTGTAGGGCGATAGAAGTCGGGACTGACTTCTATCAGCACTTTACCCGTTGCTTTGTCAATGCCTTTTTCGTCCATACCTTCACCAGTGAACTCTAATTCTATGCCTACACGTTTGAAAGCATAGTAGCAGAAATCGCGTACGCTATGTTGTACACCTGTTGCTATGACAAAGTCCTCCGGCTTATCATTTTGCAGGATAAGCCACATGCACTCTACGTAATCTTTGGCATATCCCCAGTCACGCAATGAACTTAGATTTCCTAAATAAAGTTTCTCTTGCTTACCTTGTTTTATCCGGGCAGCTGCTAATGTAATCTTTCTGGTAACGAAAGTTTCTCCACGGCGTTCACTTTCATGGTTGAACAGAATGCCTGAACAGCAGAACATGTTGTATGCATCACGGTATTCACGTACAATCCAGAAACCATATTGTTTGGCAACTGCATATGGACTATAAGGATGGAAAGGCGTGTTTTCGTTCTGTGGGACTTCTTCTACCTTACCATAAAGTTCTGATGTACTTGCTTGATAGATGCGACAGCTGTCTGTAAGTCCTAATTGGCGCACGGCTTCCAGCACACGTAATACGCCAACTGCATCCACATCAGCAGTGAATTCCGGTGAGTCAAAGCTTACCTGTACATGGCTTTGTGCAGCCAGATTATAAATTTCCGTAGGTTGAACTTTACCGATTACTCCAAGTATACTCATAGAATCTCCTAAGTCTGCATAGTGCAAATGGAAATGGGGGAGGCCTTCAAGGTGGGCGATGCGTTCGCGATAGTCTACTGATGATCGGCGAATTGTGCCATGAACTTCATAACCTTTCTCCAAAAGGAATTCGGCCAAAAAGGAACCGTCCTGTCCTGTAATTCCTGTTATAAGTGCTACTTTTCTATTCATTTTGCTTTTATTTTTGCTCAGAAAACTGCTTGATGCGTTGCTCTTCTGAAAGTTTGCAGATTAATAATCGGTTGTCATTCTCGGCAATGATATAGCCATCAAGCCCTTGTATAATAACTTGTTTTTCGTTCATCGTGTGGACAATGCAGTTGTGTGAATCGTATAAATTGATATCATTGCCAATCAGACAGTTGCCATAAAGATCTTTTTTGCTTTGTTCAAGCAGACTTCCCCAAGTGCCAAGATCGCTCCAACCAAAGTTAGCAGGGCATACGAAAATCTCTTCAGCTTTTTCCATAATGGCGTAGTCTACAGAGATGTTCTCGCATTCCGGATAGCATTTATCGATGTTTTCCTGTTCTTCAGGAGTGCCATAAATATGTTCCATGCCTTCAAAGACCTTGGATATCGCTGGCTGATATACTCTGAAAGCATTGACTATTGTACTGACGCTCCAGATAAATACACCTGCATTCCAGAAGAAATTGTTCTGTAGAATATACTTCTTTGCTGTTTCAATATCTGGTTTTTCCCGGAAAGAATCTACACGGAAAATCTCTTTGTTGCGCGGAGAGGATACCGATAAATCAGCCTGTATATAGCCATAGCCCGTCTCCGGACGATTAGGTTTCATACCCAATGTTACGATAGCATCGGTTTCGCCAGTGAATTTCAGACATGAAGTGATGACACGCTGAAATTCAACGGTGTCAGTAACAATATGGTCACTGGGCGTTACAACAACATTGGCTTTGGGATTCTTTGATTTAATTCGCCAGCTGACATATGCAATACATGGAGCCGTATTGCGCCGACATGGTTCTAACAAAATATTTTCTGTAGGAACATCCGGCAACTGCTCACGACAGAGCTCTAAGTATTTTTTATTGGTTACTATCCATATGTTTTCAGGTAAACATATGCCTTGAAAGCGGTCATAGGTCAATTGGAGCAGAGAACGACCTACTCCAAGCACATCAATAAACTGCTTGGGGCATTCTGTTGTACTCATGGGCCAGAAGCGACTGCCTATGCCTCCGGCCATGATAACTATGTGATTTCTTTTATCTGTCATTTTATTCATAATATTATTCTGCCTCAAAATTACATAATTTCTTTAAAATATACAAATGATATTGATTGAAATTAGCTGAGACTTAGACTTGGCATATTGCACATGGCGTATTAAACTTCGTTTTATGTGCACGTTATCTGCATTTCTAATCTGCATCATATTATTGGGTAATCTATGTCATTTTAGAATGCAATCTGCGTCAAATCATAAGACGATTTGACGCAGATTGAAAACTTATATGCGATAGATTGATTATCAATATGATATATTGCTTTATTCAACAATCTTCACCATGTTGAATGAACTGATTTTATCATCGGGACTGACTTTGGCATTAATACGGAAAAGACTCTTCCCATTCTTTGATGTATCCTCGAATTCCTTTGTCTGAACCGCAGAGAATTTTACCGTATATTCATATTCTCCTTCGCCCACTTCTTTCTTGTCAATGGCATAATCATTATTGATGTGCCAATTCATGTTGGTCATATCGTCTTTCCATATCTTGTCGAGGAAGGTCGCAACGTCATTCTTTGTAGCGTCAGTTTTACCTAAGAAAGAAGTCATAAGAGTCTCACATGTATTTGTCAGTGCTATTTCATCACGTGAGTTTATGCTCTGGAAGAAATGACGGAACAAGCTACTCAACATCTGTTTCTCCTCCGGTTGGATAGTCTTGGCATTCAGATTTTTAATGCCGTCTTTAGCCTCGTCCACGTGCTCTCCGTTGGGATGATCCTGCAGATAGGTGTTGTAAGCATCTAATGTGTTGGTTGTTGATACGTTAGCCCAGTCGATAGAGTCAATCTTATGCTCGGCTTCAGCCTTGTGAGGAGAGTCGGGATGGTTGGCAATATAAGCTTCAAGAAGCGATTTTGAATTGCTCACCAAGGCGTTGGTCCAGTCTTTATCGCCCTGCTGTAGCATAAACAGGTGGGCCTGTATGCTGTCGACATGTGCTTTAGGAGCATCGGTGAAAGTGTCAAGATAGGCCTGCAACACGGCTGGATCGGCCGATTTCATGGCGTATTCATATTCACTTTGTTCTTTACTGACCTGTGCATCACGATAGAAATAGAAGATTAGTCCACCGGCAATCAAAGCAATCACAAGACAGATAATAAGTACGTTTTTCGTGTCATTTTTCTTGTTTTCTTCGTTGGAAGATTGCGGGTTGTCGGTCTTCTCTGTGGGGGGGATAGGGGGAGGTGGCGTTGCTGCAGATTTTATTTTCCCAGCAATTTCCACACCACATTTAGGACAAAATGGAGCCTTGTCACTGACAGGGTTTCCACATTCCGGGCATTTTATTATAGCCATATTGTTCAGTTTGTTATTTGTTATGATTAGTGTTTGAATTTAATTTCACGCAGGCTGTGCTTATCCATAAAGCGACTTTTGTCCACATATCCATTGACGCCATTGATTCTTCCTTTACCGGTGTATTGCCATATGGTGTAGTCGCGATCATCTGCCAATACGGGTATGCGTTGCGTGTATTGTGCAATCATCAGCTTGTAATCGTCAATTTTCCCTAATAGATAGTTGTTGTAGAAGTTGACAAAGGTGTAGAGTAACGGCTTCTGGTTATAAGCTTTCTCGACCATATGAAGGAACTTGAACAGAGAATCGCAGAATTCTTCAGTGCCAAGTCCGCTCTTTGTCTCAATATCTATCATAGGAATTAGATCCTGTTCGCTTGGACGACACTGTGTCATGAAATTGAGTAATTGTTTGTTGAGATCGGTTTTGGGGCGGAAGAAATGGTATGAACCCACTTTCAGCCCGTATTTATGAGCCAGTTCGATATTGCTTTCGTATTTATGGTCAATGCGGTCACCGCCCTCGGTAGCTTTCAAATAGACATAAGCCATCTTTGAATTGTCTCCCACAGTCTCCCAGAAAACATCTCCTTGATAGTGGCTTAAATCAATCCCATGTACGTGGGTGCATGTGTCTTCACACTGAATGTAGTTTTGAGCATTCATGACCATGGATGTGAAAAAAGTAAAGAAGGCTATTGAATATAATTTTTTTAATCTCATATTTGCAAAATTACAGCAAAAGCCTATAATGACAAAATAAATTAATTATATTTTGCTTATTCTTCAATCTCAGAGAGACTGCGTGAGAAGTTCAACAGAAAATTACTGGTTGTTTCAAGAGGGGCATAATCCATATAGCGCATACTACGTCGCAGGTTTCGCCGTAATAGCTTCTGATTGTTATGTACAAAGACACTGTTCCCTTGTCTGAAATGCCATTCTTCTGTGTCTTGTTCAATGTTGCAGATAGAGCGAAGCGTCAGTTTTATAGCCTTTCTCTCTATTTGTTTTACGAATGGTAGTTCTTCTTTGTCAAAGCCGAATAGGGCTATCAGAATATTCCCCTGTAGTTGTGCAAAGCGTGAAATATGTAGTTTGGAAAGCCAACGCTCCAATTTGATAAAGTCAACTTTGTCCCCACGGGAGCGCAGATACTGACCCAATTGTATGATGCCACGTACAGGAATGCCATGATTCATAGTAGCATTGACATTGGCAATGATGATGCGGAGCAGATAGACGGTTTCAATAGAGGAGTCTGCAGCTTGTGATTCCGCTTTTTGAATTTTCTTCAATCTCTTGTTCAGCAGCGGATTGGATAATGTCACTTCTCCCGCTGGCATGTCGGCAATATTCTTCATTAATGCCATAAGCTTCTTCATTTTGAACCTTGACATAGGTTCCTGTTCTTCCTTGGTTTGGAAGTTATCAATTCTAAGTTTTGTAAAGAGATTGCGTTGAATGATATTCATAGTGTAGTGACCTGTTATTTAAGAAAATCTCTTGGGGTATCGTAACATGATTGACATGAAGGCAGCAAAGCCTATTGCCATGGGATAATAAAGATAAGGAAGAATTTGGATAGGGCTTACTCCTGACAGACCGGCTGCCAATAACATCTGTACACCATAGGGGATAAGACCTTGCACACAGCAGGAGAATGTGTCCAGAATACTGGCTGCCTTCCGATTGTCGACGCCATATCTGTCGCCGATTTTCTTGGCAATGGAGCCTACGGTCAATATGGCAACTGTATTGTTTGCGGTGCAGATATTGACAAAAGAGACGAGGGAGGCAATGGCAAGTTCGGCACCACGCTTTCCATTTACTTTATTGGTAATCTTGCTGATGATGTAATCAATGCCGCCATTCTCGCGGATAATTTCAAGCATACCGCCAGCCATCATCGCTATAATGACGAGTTCACCCATGCCTAACACGCCGTCGCCCATTGCAGCAAACCAACCATATATGCCGTAAGTACCGGTAGCTATGCCAATGACTCCACAAAGAAAAAGACCTAAGGTCAATACAGCCATGACGTTCATTCCGGCAATTGCTGCTATCAGAACAAGGAGATAGGGGAGTATCTTGACGTATTCTACGGGTGGCACTGTTGCCGGTGTACTGACGTTGGCTCCTAAAAAGAAATAGATGACAAGGATAATCAGGGCAGCAGGAGCTACAATCATTGAGTTTACATGAAACTTATCTTTCATCAAACAGCCTTGTGTCTGCGTTGCAACAACTGTAGTGTCGGAGATAAATGACAGATTATCGCCGAAATATGCGCCTCCGACAATCACTGCAGTCATCATAGCTACATTGAAATCTGTTGAGTGTGCCACGCCCGCTGCTATTGGAACAAGTGCAACAACAGTGCCGACACTCGTGCCGATAGATATGGAAATAAAGCAAGCTGCAAGAAAAAGACCAGGCAAGAGCATTGTACTTGGCAGGTAATTCAGTGTGAAATTGACGGTAGCATCAATGGCTCCCATGCTTTTAGCCGATGCAGCAAAGGCACCGGCTAATACATAAATCCAGAGCATGAGCATGAGGTTACTGGCACCGGCACCACGACTGAAGGTGTCAATCCTTTTCTTTATTGGCAGTCCTCCCGATATAATGATAGCATAGATGCTTGACAGCATGAAAGCAACAGAGAGAGAAAGATTTGGCTCGTTCTTCTCTTTGTCAACCGAATAGATTGTAAACATCAGGATGAATACAATCAATACAAATAGTGGCGATAGTGCCAGAAGTCCTTTTTTCGTGCTCAATTTTAATTGTTATAATGTTACACCATTCTTGAATATGGCAATTTCTCTGTATCCATTCATCTCGTTTTTCACTTTCTCTCCATTTGCAGTAGCGACAACCTTGTCTATGAAATCATTTCGAAGAGTCAGCATGTCGACACCTTCCACAAGTTTTCCCGCATTAAAGTCAATCCAGTTTTGCTTTGATTTGAAGAGTTGTGAGTTGGTACTTATTTTCATTGTGGGCACGAAAGTGCCGAATGGAGTACCACGCCCTGTTGTGAATAAAACCATTTGGCAGCCTGAAGCAGCCAATGCTGTTGATGCAACCAGGTCATTTCCTGGTGCAGAAAGCAGGTTGAGCCCATTAGTTTTCAAACGTTCTGCATACTCAAGTACACCGCTGACAGGTACATGTCCGCATTTCTGTGTACAGCCTAAAGCTTTATCTTCAAGTGTTGATATGCCACCTGCCTTGTTTCCCGGGGAAGGGTTTTCACCAACAGGCTCACCATGACTGAGGAAATATTCTTTGAAATTATTAATCAGATGAACCGTTTTTTGAAATAAATCAGGTGTTTGACAGCGATTCATAAGAATAGTTTCTGCCCCAAACATTTCCGGTACTTCAGTGAGGATAGTTGTTCCTCCCTGTGCTATCAACCAGTCAGAAAACTCTCCTACGAGTGGGTTTGCAGTGATTCCGCTGAAGCCATCACTGCCACCGCACTTCAAACCAATGCGGAGTTTGCTGACAGGGACCTCTTCACGTTTGTCTTGGGCTGCTGTTTTATATAGCTTTCTCAAGATTTTCATGCCTTCTTCTATTTCATCTCCTTCCACACGTTGGGTCACAAGAAGCTGTATTAGTTCTCTGTCATAATCCCCCAACATCTTCATAAAGTCCTCGGGCTGATTGTTTTCACATCCCAATGACAGCACTAAAACAGCTCCGGCATTAGGATGTAGGCAGATATCGCGAAGCACTTTACGTGTGTTTTCGTGGTCGTCTCCTAATTGTGAACAGCCATAATTATGGTGCCAGGCATGTATGGCATCAATGCCTTTGAGCTGAGTTTCCTGTTCAAGTTGACGGGCAAGGCGTTCTGCAATGCCATTTACACAGCCCACAGTCGGTACAATCCATATTTCATTTCGAATGCCAACCTCACCGTTCTTACGCATAAATCCTTTGAAAGATCTGTCTTCCTGTTCTATAGAAAGTGGCTTTATCGCAGGATGATATTCATATTCCAGCGTACCGGAAAGGTTCGTCTGTATATTGTTTTCATTCACCCATTCACCGGCTTTCAAATTCTCTTTGGCACGACCAATAGGATATCCGTATTTGATAATCGGTTTATCTTTGGGCGTATCACATAGAAGGATTTTGTGACCGGCAGGAGTATTCCTAAGTGCCAGAACAGCATGGTTGCCGATTTTGATTTCTTCGCCCGCATTTATTGGTCGCAGACAGACAACAACATTGTCGCCTTTGTTGATTTGTAAATAAGCAGTTTGTTTCATGTAGATTGTTATTAATGAGTTTGTTTTATAATTGTGTACGTCTGTAAAAATCGATATTCTCTTTCATGATCAACTCTATGGGCATGTAATTCACCAGCTGAATCTTTTTCTTAAGTACAATAACTCTGAACAGCGCATCAATACAAGAGTAGCCCTGCATATAAGCATGCTGTGCAATCAGAAACGAAATATTCCCTTTGCGCAGGCTCTCTGCATTTCTGGCTACCATGTCATATCCCATAATCTGGATGTCATTGCGTTGGGTTTGCAAAAGAAATTCACCAACGAGATATGCTTTGGAGTTAAATGTTATGCAATGGTGTGTGTGTGGATGATGCGTGAAATAATCCTCCAAGATAGCAGAATGTTCCTCTTTGCTGCAATCGAGTGGGAGATTGACTTCAATGATCTTAACCTGCGGAAAGAACTTTTTCATGTAGTTGCGGAAGCCTACTTCGCGGTTAGCCTGCTGCGTACTGGTGACATGTCCATTCTTGATTTGCTTCATCAGCATGATTTCCTGTTGGTCGAAAGCTTTCATCATCAGCACTTTTGCAGCGAAATATCCACTGCTGAAAGAATCTTGCCCATAGAATGAAAGCGGCTTAAGCTCCGGCATGTAAGAGTCTAACATAATAAAAGGAATGTTGTTTTCGTGTAGGGCTGTCGTAAAATCACGTGTGATTTCAAGTTCTGCAGGAACGACAACCACACCGTCCGGATGTTGGCTAAGGCATTCTTCGCTTTTCGCCCTGAACGAAGCATCATTGAAACGCTCGTAATAAATGATTTTCATGTCAATGTGGAAGTCGCGTCTGTACTCCACAGCCTTGGCCGCACCTTCCTCAATTTCTTCCCAATAAGTCTCCTCTTTATGGCTTGGAATGAAAAGATAGAAAGTATAAGATTTGTTATACGCCAGGGCACTTGCATACATATTAGGCTGATAGTTCATTTCTTCAAGGGCCTTTTCAACCTTTTCCCGGGCGGGCGCAGATACGTTGGGACGATCGTGAAGCACACGGTCTACGGTACCGACCGATACTCCTGCTCTTTCAGCAATGTCTTTTATTCTGATTTTTTCAGTCATAGTTTTATTTTGTTTTGAAAGATGAATAGTTCACTTATCATAGAGATTATATCATGCAAAGAACCGCTTTTTTTCTTTGCAAATATAATAATTAAAGTTGAATTGTGCGAACACACAGCAAGATTTTTCATGAGAAAGTTTGCTTGTTTTGAGTAGATATTAATAAAAAACTGTATAATTCATATCTATGTTCAATAACATCCTAAAAGAAAGACTTTTCTTCTTATTTTATTCATTTGTATAGAGTTTTATTGTTCCTGTCATACTATGACTCAAGTATACCTATTTACGCAAAAACCTCTAATGAGATACGTATGTGATATGGTCAATTCCGTTTGAACCCAAAAGCGCAATTTTAATAGTTTCAAACCGGTAAATCTTCTTTGGACAGAAGGGTTAAGTTGAAAGGCTTTTCCATAGATGACGATACCCTATACAAGACCTAAAGGCCGTTGATGATACAGAACTGTACAAAAAGTTATTATGGGTGTTTGCATGTGTTCAGACTATAAAAAGGAGTCTGTTGTCACTCTTTTATAATATTCAAATAGATAATTATAGCTTAAAAGAAGAAAGTTTTGTATCTTTGCAATCAACTTAAGAATATAAACCACGTATGAAATACATTGTTATAAAGACCTATGGATACAGAAACAATCTTAAAGTTTAAAAAGGTTTTAGAGTACTTTGTTGCACATTTAAGTTATATGCAGTCTGGTAAATCTCAGGATATTCCCGGATATGCTCAATATATTAAACCTTATGAGGATAAGGGAAACTTTGTACAGACAGGACAGGGATATAACGGCGAGGCCATTCAGAATCAGATAAAAGACTGGGATATGATAGATGGTGAAAAATTGTGTATTAATGTTCAGCCTAATTTTGGTTCTTACCAGTCAAGAAAATGCTACTTGAACTGGATTCGAACTGGTATTAATATTTTTGCCCAATGGAACGATGAACAAATCAGTAAGGTTGTTATTGGTTTTGCATATTGGTGGAAAAAGCCTATACCCTATAAGGTGGTTCTGTCAGAATCACTTGATACGCTTGGTTTGTATGATAATAGTGAGAAACCAAACAGCAAACTTATCAAATTTTTTGATTATTTTTTGAATGAAATAAAGGAGTTTCACCGAGGGACAAGCGAATACTATAAAGCAGTTTCTGAGTATTATCGTGATCAAGAAAATAAAACAAAGCTTCTTGAGAATAACGACATTATAAACACAATCCTTGCGAATAGAAATGTTATTTTTACAGGTGCTCCCGGTACTGGTAAGACTTATTGGACAAAAGAATTAGCTGCTCAGATAATACTTAATGATATTTATGATGAAGGAGATCCAGCACAAAAGAGTATAATGGATGAGCAGTATGATTTTGTACAGTTCCATCCTTCTTATGACTATACGGACTTCGTGGAAGGTTTACGTCCTATAGATGACGGAAATGGAAATATCTCCTTCAGGCGTGAGGACGGTATCTTTATGGCTTTTTGCAGAAAGGCTTTAAAGGCATATAACGAGGTGGAGGATAAACAAGATGCACCAAAGTATGTCTTTGTCATTGACGAGATTAATCGAGGTGAGCTTTCAAAGATTTTCGGAGAGATATTCTTTAGTATCGACCCCGGCTACAGAGGAGTAAAAGGAAAGGTCAAGACACAATATCATAACCTGTGGAAGAATTCAGTAGACGAGACACAGAAGAGGTTTGGTGACACAGATTTTTTCTATATTCCAGAGAATGTCTATATCATTGGTACGATGAATGATATTGACCGCAGTGTAGAAAGTATGGATTTCGCTATGCGTCGTCGTTTTGCCTTCAAAGAAGTGTCAGCTTCTGACCGTCTTGATATGATTCGCAAGGATAAAATCCTTGGCAAGTCACCTGATGAGATCTTAAGGCGATTGGAAAATCTGAATCTTTGTATCCTCTCTATCCAAGGGCTTTCAAGTACCTATCAGATCGGTGCAGCTTATTTCTTAAAACTGAAGAACTATCTGAAAGACGATAATTCAATTGCCCCCGAATCTTGGGAGAGCCTGTGGAAAAACCATATTTATGGTTTGTTGTTCGAGTATCTTCGTAGCTTCCCAGATGCACAAGAAAGCCTGCATCTGCTTTATGAGGCTTTTCAACTGAAGAGTACATACAGCCAAACGGGTGGTAAGATTGTAAAGGTGGATAACAATGGGTAGGATTATTCATCTTACAGATAACAACATAGAGGGTTCCTATATTGATGCTGGGGTGCTTGACATTCTGAAGATTGCTAATATCAGCAACCTACGAGACAATCCTGACCTTTTAATTTTCCCCTATTCGCTTGTAGAATCGAACGATAGTATCGGAGATTTACCGATATTGACTACGTCTGATCATCACTATGATAAGGAGGGAAAGTGTCTTTCATTAAGGGTGCATACAGGAAATCTTATGGGGTTTATCGGGGTGAATGAAACTTCTATTAGTATTCATTCTAGATTTACCCATAAGAATCAACAAGGTATTACTGATGAAGGAGGAAAAGATTTTTTCCTTTATTATATGCTTCAGAAGATATTATCAATCAATTTGTTAGACCTTAAACACACGACAAATCAGGAAGATAGAGCATTTGATTTTCTGCTGTTTTTGTTTCCTATTTTACTGAAAAAGGCTATGTCACAAGGAGTCTATAAAGAATATCAATGCAGATATTATGATGATGCCAAAGTGAAAGGAACTGTTGATATTTCGCGCTTTATCAGAAATGATATCCCTTTCAAAGGGCGTGTTAGCTATAAGTTACGTGAACATACTTATGACAATTCTATTACGCAGCTAATTAGACATACAATAGAGTATATAAAACAGAATTCTATCAGTGCTGAAATTTTAAGAAACGACCAAGAGACGGTGGATAATGTTACCCAAATTGTTATGGTAACGCCAAGCTATAACTGGCATAGCAGAGAGCGTGTCTTAAATGAAAACAGGAAACCAAAAGTTCATCCGTATTTTCTAAACTATCAGATGCTTCAACAGTTGTGTATAAGAATCCTAAAACATGAGTCGCTCAAATATGGTAAAAGTGAGGATAAAGTATACGGAATATTGTTTGATGGAGCTTGGCTATGGGAAGAATATCTGAATACCGTACTCTCTAAGATAGGGTTTACACATCCGAGAAACAAGGAACGTGAGGGAGGGGTAAGGATATTTTCCAGTCCAACTGATAAGGATAGTTTTGATAATAATGGTAGGCGTATCTATCCTGATTTTTATCGTCAAGATTATATTTTGGATGCTAAGTATAAGCGTCTAAACCGGATTGTAGGGCGTGAGGACCTTTATCAGGTTATCTCTTATATGTATTGTATGGATAAGCCTTATGGTGGTTATGTCTATCCCGATGATTCCGACCAAAAAACGACAAGGTTAAAACTTGCGGGTAAGGGACTTGAATATAAGGGAAATACGGGTGGAATCGTATCTACTATCCCGTTTAAAATACCTCAAAAAACAGAGCATTGGAAGGAATTTCTTCAAGCCATAAATCAGTCAGAGAGCATGTTAAGAGATTTATTGAGCCTTTCTCATTAAGGCTACATATGGAAAGGCCATTCAACTTTTGTCCCTTTTGGGCAAAGAAGAATTTATCACTTAAAGCATATATGAGTTCGGTTTAAGAAAGTACTTGTGAAAGTTGGTAATCTTGTTAGTTTTTGCAACTTTATAGTTGAAAATCAATAACTTACAAAACAACTAAGCGATGATTACCAAAGACAAAATTTCCGAAATATTCTGTATTATCGATGAGTTTGACAAGAATTTGAATGTTGAACTGAGTAAAAACCTATGTCTATCCTCTTATACTGGCAATGGAAAACGTTGTAGAAATCGTAGGGGAAGGCTTTCTGAAAGTGAAATCATGACGATATTTATATGCTATCACTTCGGTACATATCGTAATTTCAAGGAGTATTACCAGAACTGTATCCGTGGATGGCTCAGGCCTGAATTCCCTACAGTCGTCTCCTATAATCCGTTTTGTAGAACTCATGCCCCGCGTATTCTTCAAGATGATGATGTTCATGAAGCTTTATGCTTTCGGCAAGTGTACTGGTATAACGTCCGTTGACAGTACGGTGATTCCTGTTTGTCACAATGTAAGACGGTATTTTAACAAGGTCTTTGCTGGACTTGCCAGGAGTGGCAAGGGTACTATGGGTTGGTGTCATGGATTCAAGCTTCATCTTCTTTGTAATGATTTAGGTGAAGTAATAACATTCTGTCTTACAGGAGCAAATGTTGATGACAGGGATCGTAGAGTCTGGACGGTATTTGCAAAGGTACTCTATGGAAAGGTTTTTGCAGACAGAGGGTTACATCAAGCAGGAACTCTTTGGAAGTCTGTTTAGTCAAGGTATTCAACTTGTTCATGGTCTTAAAGCAAATATGAAGAATAAGATTATGCCCATATGGGATAAGATTATGCAAAGAAAAGATATATCATTGAGTGCATTAATGAACTGCTAAAGAACAAAGCGAACATCGTACACTCACGACATCGATCGATACATAACTTTATCATGAACTTATGTTCACCCCTTACAGCATATTGTTTTTATGAGAATAAACCTAAAGCACTACCTGTCTATATGGAAAGATCAAGGCAGGCTATGGCGAGCGCGGTACAGGCGCATCCATTCCTCCTACCTGTCTATATGGAAAGATCAAGGCAGTTAGAACTATTTGCATACTAAACTTAACCCGAATTGGCGTATGTCTTCAAGATAGGCCTTGTAACGGAATGCCGCATTCCTGGTAAGCCGTGCTATGGCAGCCTGGGCACGGTAATCCCATTCACGTGCAAGGAGCATAGAAAGGAAGGTGTCCGCGGTCATGGACTGTGGAGTGGTGCCGGCAAGACTTTCCTTGAAAGCCTCCGCCATACCGTGTAATTTCATGCGGCTCATCAAATCCAGTGATATGGTGTTCTGGTCCTGTTGTCCCGTTACGGGAACTGTCTTATTATTTATTTCCATAATTTTAGCTTTATTGTTCCTGTTTGTCTTTTCTGTAATAGTCACGTCCACGTATATTCTTGTGGGTCAGTGGTATCGGGGATGTCATGTCAGACTGTACCCTCCCGTCCTCATCAGGAAGGAAATCCGCGTCGTCTCCCTGTTCAAGCACCTCTCGTAAGGGCTGATACCCGTATTGCAGCTTCTGTTCCGCGCAGGCGCAGGCAGCGACCAGACGGTCACGGCCGTATTTTTTCTCCAGCGTCAGTATGCCCCGACAGGATCTGAACGCTTTTGGAGGATATTGCATGACACGCTCCACTTCCCGGAGATAATTCAATACGATATTGTCTATTTCCGAGGCATGTCGGAAGAGTTCCTCAAGATCCTTGTCATAAGGGCCATAGTGCCCCGGCAGGTTGTGCTCCTTTTTCCATGAATAGGTGTAGGGTATGTCACAGCGGTCGTGGATGGCGACAAGGTTCATGCCACAGTAGATTTCCACCGTGTCGGCATCGTAGAGGATCGTCACGCGTTTCCCCACATGTTCCTTGGGAACACTGTAATGGTGCTTGAACAGCGATACGTAGGAGTTCCTGCCGACAGTCATTAGCTTTTTCTCTTTCATGACGTAGCGTTTCAGTGGAAGCGGGCGGAGGTAGTCCTTCTCACTGCGCAGGAACATCTCTTTGCGTGACGCCTCTCGGCCGGCCATCACCTTTTCATTGAAATCGTGCAGGGAAACATGGATGGCGGCATTGAGATCGTCCAGACTATAGAAAGTCATTCCCTCTATGTCCAGGTAAACGGAACGGTAGAGAAGCTCCACTGCGTTTTCAACAAGGGCCTTGTCCTTGGGGTGGCGTACACGGGCGGGATAGACTGCACAGCCGTAATGCTCGGCAAAAGCGGTGAAATCGTCATTGATGACGGGCTCGTTGCGGTCGCTTCGTGTGACGGCCGCCTTCAGATTGTCGGGGACTATTGCCGCCGGAGCCCCTTCGAAATACAGCATGGCATTCCCGCATCTCAGATAAGACCTGATGTGAGTAATTACTTCTTGCTTCGAAATACAGCATGGCATTCTCGCATCCCTTAATCAGGTCTTCCTTGCGCTGCGACCATACGGCCTCACAGTAGGTGTAATGACTGAACGGAAGGATGGCAACAAAGACTTCGGCCTTCTTTGTCTCGCCTGTCATCCCATCGACAACCTCAAGCCTGTCACCGGCAAAATCAACATACATCTGGTCTGCGGCATAGTGCTCGACATGGCCGACGACCTTGATGTGGAACTTGTACTGGCGGACTGCCCGCTTGAAGGAAGACAGCTGAAGACCATCAGGATACTCGGAATGATACTCCTTGAAAAGTTTCCTGACACTCATCCCTTTACGTGTCAGGCGGGATACATATCCGGGAAGCAAAGCCTCCAATTCAATCCTTTTGGAAGATGGCCCCCGACGTCGGGATTCCGTACCACCAAACATCTCATGCAACTGCTCCTCGGAAAGGGAGAGAAACTGATCGATGCTTTTCCCACTTGAAAGGAACAGGCGGACATACTTGCGGACAGTGTTACGGGAAGTATGGAACGTGGATGCTGTTTCCTTGATACCCATCCCTGCCGCATAACATCTTAAAATGTTCTTGATTCTTTTATTCATTTGCATGGATTTTATTATTACCCCTTACACCAGGACTCGGGGGTTCAAATCTACACAAAAAAACTCTAACGACACTTGTACTAAGTGGTTAATGTTATTTTGGCCAAAAGGGTCAATCATATTATAGCCAAAGTGGGCAATCCTGTTTGCCCAAAAGGGTCAAAGTAGAGTGGCCTTTCCATTATTGTTTTGTTTGTAATTTCTTTTTCGTTTTGCGCATCAGCACACATTTCTGCCTACAAAAGTATGGCGCATTTTCCATATCTCAAAGCAACAGGGAACAGTGGGGAAATATAGGGAACTTCAAGAAAAAAGATGATTCGTTTCATCGCTGATACTTGTACCTTTTTGCCCTGTTTTTTCTTTCACCGCCTGTTTGATGTTGTTGCAAAGATATGTCGGTGCATATCCTGTTCCATCGGTGTTTGTTCAAGTGGCAGTTTGTGGCACTTTTGATGTAGGCAAACACTACTATTTCAATGCATTGATTCCATCTTTTGAAATATCGGTGCAGAATACTGCAAACGTATGCAAAGGGTACACTTCTGCCTCTACCTTTTCTTGTTATTTTATCATCTGCTTTGACTTAGTTTTAGCTTAAATCTGTCTTTTCTTTCTCTATTTCCATAACAATCCGTGCGAAGTTTATAGCGAATGGGCGCAACATTATGCAAGCACTCTCCGAATGCTTGGAACTTTCCCGTTCTCTTCCTAACTTCACTCTCGGAAACAAAACCAAGCATATAATGAAAAGGAACGCAGATAAAGGCAATTCGGAGGGCGGGAACAACATGCCAAAAGCGAGAAAGGCTTTCTCCAAGAACTCGAAGATAGAAGCCTACCTATCCACTCACTATGAGTTCAGATACAACACGGTATTGGGAAGAACTGAATATCGTAGCAAGAATGATGCTCTGTTTTCAAAAGTGGGTCGTTATGAAATCAACACGCTCCGAAGGGAGATAGACAACGACATCGGGATTATCACATCTTCCGATAATCTCTATTCCATCATCGAGAGCAGTTTTTCGCCACGCATCAATCCCATACAGGAGTATTTCAAAAGGTTGCCATCAACGTATATAGGCAGTATTAACCGTGATTGTGGAAATGATGTTTCCCTTTCACTGAAAGCCATTCACGACTTGGCAAGTTGCGTTGCCGTACGCAACTCCGACAAATGGCTACCATACCTCACCAAATGGCTCGTGGCAGTGGTTGCCAATGCCATGGACGACCGTGAGTGCCGTAACCACACCTGCCTTGTGCTCACAGGCGATCAGGGCAAGTTCAAGACCACGTTCCTTGACCTGCTCTGTCCACCTGCCCTACATGGTTACAGTTACACGGGCAAGATATATCCGCAGGAGAAGGACACGCTTACCTATATCGGACAAAACCTCATCGTAAACATAGACGACCAACTCAAAGCCCTCAACAAGCGTGATGAAAACGAGTTGAAGAACCTCATCACTTGCCCGATGGTCAAGTACCGCATGCCCTATGACAAATATGTCGAGGAACATCCCCACTTGGCAAGTTTCGTGGCATCAGTGAACGGCAACGACTTTCTGACAGACCCGACAGGCAGCAGACGGTTTCTGCCCTTTGAAGTGT